>ENA-UOOH01000410-UOOH01000410.1-fermentation-metagenome-genome-assembly--contig:-NODE-410-length-49957-cov-5.020360_pt1 | contig 49957 bp, 47 predicted proteins | sample MGYA00245778_ERZ724025 | MGnify/ENA primary metagenome ERZ724025 (study PRJEB28704, sample SAMN03018313) | fermentation metagenome | biome: anthropogenic terrestrial biome; feature: soil; material...
AAAATGATGCCTATATTGAGTATTCAAAAACAGGAATACTATGAATCTGCAAAAAAACGCAACATAAAATATATGTATTTTGTAAAACTTATTTTCAATAAAGAAATCATTGGTGCATTGCTGGTTTAAAATACGACTAATACTGGTATAAATGTATTAGAAATAGATTTTTTTAAGTCAGTTATAGATAGCGTAACGATATACCTTCAAAACGTGAAATGCCGGCGATTAGAATTAGAGCAAATGAACAAAGATGGGTTTACAGGAACATTAAATAGAAATACAGAAGAAAGAAATAAGCTATAATGGGCAGAGAATACATATAACTTGTTTGTTTGGTATAGCGGGATTACCTTGCGATTTGAAAGATCCAAAAGAAATAGTAAGCCGAGCAGATAAAGCATTGTATGAATCTAAAAATGCTGGAAGAAATAGAGTTACAGTATACCAAAAATTACGATGAATATTGATAAAATGCAGAAAACAGGTTATAATTATGAAAGAATAATGTGGAAATTATATCAAACATAGATAAGTATCTAAAAATAGCAATGTAAATTGACCTAATACTACATGACAGACATAAAAATGAGAGCAGAGGGGGAAGCGGACAAAAATGAAAAAGTCAAAAGATCTAACAAACGAAGAATATACGACTAGATATTTAGGAACAACATGGGAGCTAAAACATGAACTACGCTATTTAATAGATGCTTACAGAAGTGAAAAAATAGATACTCAAACACTAGAAAAAATAATTAAAACCTATGCGGATAATTATAAAAACTTATTATATGAACCTCGAAAACCACATTATTTTAAAATTTCTATATATAATTATCTTGGACAAAAAAGACTTAATGTTTTAAAAAACATAATTAAGGTAGATCCGGATCCGGAAAAAATAAGTAAACAGTCATAGCTAAAAGAAGCTATAGGGCAACACCACAATAACAAAAAACATTTTGGGCTTGAAAATAGGAAAGTCTTGTATTATAATTATTCTATACTAAAGTTTCTTTCAGGCCATTTCGGAATTACGTCAAAAGACGAGATTACCTATGCTGGCACCAAAGTCTATTTATTAAAAAATTAAGTCCGTATTCTACGTTTGTAGGCTACGGATTTTTTATTTCTCGTAAAAAAACACACAACACGCCATTTTGGTCGTGTTGTTTTATTTATAAAAAAAGAAAACATTGGTTGAAGAAAGGATGATAATTTATGCAAGAAAAAAAGCAATCGCAAGAGCAGAAAAAACAACAACTCATGCAAAGAGTTGTAAATGGTGAACTTTCACAACTTAATCCCGAAGAAAGACTTACCTACTACAACTTAGTTTGCGACTCAGTAGGGTTAAATCCGCTAACAAGACCTTTTGAATATCTTAACCAAAAAGGAAAACTGATACTGTATGCTAAAAAAGATGCAACAGAGCAATTAGGCAAGATACATGGCATATCAGTTATTATCAAGAGTCGAGATGTTATGCATGAGACCTTCATAGTAATAGCGGCCGCCCGTGACAAAACCGGGAGGGACAATGAAGCTTTAGGTGCTGTTACTATTCGAAACTTAGCAGGTGAGGATCTTGCCAATGCCATGATGAAAGCAGAAAGCAAGGCTAAGCGAAGGGCAATTTTGTCCTTAGTGGGTCTAGGATTCATGGATGAAACGGAGGTAGAAGACATTCCTGATAAAGAGAAAGTTTTGATGACTACCGCAGTTCCTGAAGGAAAACAAAAAAACACATCAGCAGCGCAACCAAAACAGGAACAATCCACTGAACCTAAAAAAATAGAATTTTGCATAAAACAAAAAGCTGAAAAAGAAAACAAAGGGCGAAAGTTCTACCAGTTGGCTATCCTTGAAGAATCCTCTGGGGAATTAAAGACTGTTTTTGTTCTTAAACCTGCAGACATTGAAGTTATAAATAATGGTCTGCAGAACGGAAATCTTAGATACAGCGGCATCCTGAACACTGTAAGGGAAAATCTATGCTTAGAGCAATTACAGGTGCTTGAAGATTCTACAGAACAAAAAGCATCATAATACCTTAAACGATGAAAGGAGGGATGGGTATGAGTATATTGCCAAACATTCTCGATGTAGCAAGACAATATAACTTTAATATCTATCCAACATCATCTGGAAAATCTGAACGTATAAGTGATTGTCCTTTTTGCGGAGGGAGAAAGACATTTAGGATGAATACCGAAAAGAATGTTTATATCTGCAATCGGTACAATAACTGCGGTGTTCGGGGAGGGGTATTAGACCTGTTAGGTAAACTGACTGGGAAAAGCAGTCAAGAGTTGATTGAAAGTCTCAAGACAAAGGAAGGAGTTCAGAAATATAGACAATTAAAGAAAATACATCCTGCCATGAGAATTCCAAGAGATGACTCGAGAAAAATGAAACTCGATTTAAACAATCCAGATTGGTACAACCGTACTATGTTAGATTGGGAAAAGCTGCTTAAAAAATATCCTATAAAAACAAAACATGAATTAGACTTCATCTGGTTCATGTATAAAAACTATCAAACCCGTCAGGAAGAGAATCTTTTAAGTTTGATAGATCAAATTAACGTTTTAAAAATTAAAGAAAAAATTTTAAGCAAATATAAAATACATGCTGGCTGAGAGCCAGGAAGGAGAATTAATATTATGAATAAAGTAATTGAATGCGGAAGACTAACTAGGGATCCAGAAGTGAAGTACACAAGCTCAGATAATAAGCCGGTTTGCCGGTTTACTCTTGCCGTGGACCGTCCTACAAAGGCAGGAACCGAGAAAAAAGCTGACTTCATAAACGTTGTAGCTTTTGGCAAAACAGCAGAATTTATCTCCAAGTATTTTTCAAAAGGAGTAAGAATTCTTGTTGAAGGGTCGCTCCGAAACAATAATTATGAAGATAAAAACGGCGTCAAACACTACACACTGGATGTTTGGGTTTCTCAGGCATATTTTGCAGATGGAAAGGGTGGAACCAGCAACAACAATACTGAAAAAGGCGGATTCGGGAGTTTCGGAAACTCAAACAATGAAACTTTCTCGACACAAGATAACAGTTTTGAATTTCCATTGTTTGACGGCGACGACGACGATTTGCCGTTTTAACCGCAAAACAAACTAAAAAAGGAGGGTTTAAAATGCCTCAAGCACTATTAGCTGTTGACATTTGTAACACGATTGCTGATGTGAATAGTGAGATAAAAAAGGTGTTTGGGGCAAACCCAAACCCTTTATGTTATTTACATCCAGGTGTCCCACTAAATTTTTTTAAATATAATACCTGGATATTTAAAGATGTAATGCCGTTTAAAGGAGCTGCAGACATTCTCAATCAACTCGCAAACATATATACAATTATCTATATTACTGCAAGACCTAAGGAGGCAGAGTTGGTAACGCTTGAATGGATTGAAAAAAATGGATTTCCGAAGGGAGAAATACTCTTCTCAACCCAAAAGCATGAAACTGCAAAGCACCTTAATGTAATGGCAGCCATAGAGGATGCCCCACACGAAATTGATAGTTATTTAGCCGCAGAGATACCTGTATTTGTTAAAAGACAACCATATAATCTTAACTATCAAAACGTGTTTGATTGGGCGGATGAAAAGATAAAGAGCTTCTTACTACGAGAAGCTCTTTGTTATTCTGAAAGGAGCGATAATATATATGGACCACAGACAAACTTACTTAAACACATATGAAGAATGTAAATATCTCTTTTATAAGCAGGTGGTTGCAGGTGAGGAATCATGTTCAGCGGAAGCTCGTGATTTAGGATCTGTTGTTCACGAAGCAATTCGTAGAATGCTTGCTGATGGGGAAAACATGGTGGAGGCAGCGATAGCTTATTCCATTCAAAAGCTAAAGGAAACCGAAAAAATTATACCCATAAGTGATGAATCTGTGCGAATTGCGAAGTGGATGGTTAGGAAAGCTGTTGAGAAAGCTCAAACATTTGGTTCAGATTCTCTTATTGAAGAATATATAGAGTTTGAGCATATTGAAGAAAATGATTTGTTTTCGCCTCTTTTTCACAGTCAGATTGATATATTTGACAAAAGCACAGGCACAATTTATGATTGGAAAACCGGCAGGCTGAGAGCAAAAAAACGGCAGCTATATGTATATGCCTATATGCTTAAACGTAAATATGGCATAATCGCAAAGAAGGGCGTTTTTATTTATTTAAGAAACGGAACGATAGAGGAATTTGACATAACGCCAGAAGACATCGCAGAAGCTGAAAAATGGGTAAAAGAGACGATAAAAGATATTGAAAACAAGATAGAAAATTTGCTTTTTGATAATAATGTAGGCAAAACTTTTTTACCTACACCGAACACAAGATGCAAAACCTGTCTGTTTTCTATCGAATGCACTAAGGTGTTAAGCACAAGTGATGCATTGCAACTGGAGACATTCGTAAAATCACCTGACGAAATAGAGGACAGTGAAGATATAGCAAAAGAAAGTTCTGACAGGGTATCTTCATATAAGACAGAAGGACTGGACATTGGACGGCTGATAAAAGATATTGATGAGGAACCAGAAATTGCACGATTACTTGGAGCAGAGATCATTCGACAAGAGAGTGCCTTAAAACTAATGAAAAATGCACTAAAAAAGTTTGTAGAAGCCAATGGAGCTTTGCAAGTTGATTCTAAATTGTTTGATATATATCAAACAATTTCTTGGTCATTTGATACCGATAGTAAACGAAACATGGCAACGGAGATTCTGACAACTTTTGGGCTTAACCCATGGAAGTATTTTGACCTAAGTTCCACATCCAAAAAAGCACTCCAAAAAGACAAAAACATGACAGATGCAGATTTGGATGATTTCCTAAAAAAATTCGGAAAACAGAAAAGCTCCAAAAGGTTTGACTGCCGAACAATTAATGAACCAATAAACGATGAAGCAACTAAAACAACGTAAAAAATATTATTAAAAATTATGGAAAAGGAGAAAAATAACTATGAAGAAGCAAAAAAGTACAAAATGTGATTATCAATCAACAGATAACATAAATGGATTGGCAAAAAGAACAAACATGAATTCTATAGTATAAAGACGGTCTTGTCAAAAGACACAAATACGGGGAAAACTGCGAGAGCAGTTCCCCAAGTAATATTAGCTTTAAATAAATATAATAAGTTTTAAAAAGTGGCGGCAACACAGTGTTACCGCCACTTTTTTTGTTTTGGAAACTAAATATATAACAATAATATGTTGAAAATAAACTGAAAGCATGATAATATTATAGTGAAAGGAATAATTCGTATGTCAAAAGATATTTTATATGTATACTGTGATGGAGCCTGCAGAGGCAATCAGTCACGAATAAATATAGGCGGGTGGGGTGTTTTTATGGAATATAGAAACCACACCAAGGAGCTATATGGAAGCACCAAAAACACAAGCAACCAAAAAATGGAGTTGTATGCCTGCATAAGCGCTTTAAAAAACATAAAAAGGAAAGATGTTACAATAGAAGTAATAACAGATAGTCAGTATGTTGTTAAAGGCATTACAGAATGGATACACAACTGGAAAAAACGCAACTGGCACAACTCTAAAGGTGATCCCGTGGAAAACCAAAACCTTTGGCATGAATTATCGGCATTGAAAGAAACCTTTACGGATATAAGATTCAAGCACTGCAAAGGACATAGTAATGTCAAGGGGAATATAAAAGCGGATTTTCTTGCAAATCTCGGCATGGATGAAAAACAGAAGATAGGAGTTAATTAACATGGACATAAAGTTAGTTGAACGAATAAAAAAACTACTCGCACTTTCGCAAAGTAGCAATGAGAACGAAGCCCATCTAGCCATATTAAAAGCTCAAATGCTACTTGCAAAGCACAAGCTTACAATGAAAGAAGTTAATGAATTTAAAATCAACAACAGTTCGGTAAAAGAAAAGGTATCAGGAATAACCTTCACAAAAGCAAAATGGAAGGCACATTTGGCACAAGTTATTGCAGATAATTTTGGTTGCTATATCTACTTTAAAACATACAGATCTAACAAAATAGTTTTTTTAGGTCGGGAAGAAGATGCGCTCATATGTAATATTGTTTTGGAATATGCTATCGACTGTATAAACAGTAATGTGCAAAGAATACGTTACATTTTTATTAAAAAAGGTTGTTCCACAAAAGGGGTGGAAAATGACTTTGCTCTTGGTTTTACAACCGGAATGCAACATAAATTTGAAGAGCAGAAAAATAAAAATCAAGAATGTGCCCTTATATTAGTTAAAGATAATGAAGTTAACGAAGCATATTACAATAAAAAATTTGTCAAATCAGTAGATACGACAGTGGAGGTTAAACGTGATGAAGGACTTTTTACTATAGGTTATAAAGAGGGTCGTAAATTCAGTATTTCTGATAAAATTGCTTCATCTGACGACACGGAACCAGAACAGATTAGGGAGTTATCATGCTAGGAAAAACGCATTATAAACTTGGAATTGGATACTACCTTATATTTTTACCGATTATAATTACGGTATTTACCGTAAACAAAGCAGACCAAGTTATCCTTGGAATTATATGTGCTGCCGTAGCTGCATTATTACCGGACATTGATTCATCCACATCAAAAATAAACATTAAGAATCCAATTACGGGTATACCAGTCAAGTTTATTGATATAACAACAAAAATATTTCTCTACATTATTCGTTGTGGAATATTAATGGGAGTTTCTTATCTGCTTTGGAGGCATGCTATTAATGCAGAAAAACATAAACAGCTTCTTCAAAGTATTTCAATTTGTTTGTTGGTACTAGGATTAATAGGCAATAAAATAATTAGATTTATTCCTTTTTACTCACATTTTGAAACGATAGCAATTATGTTATGCGAAAAAATAAAAAAAACAGTGATAATAATCCTGATAACCGCAATAGTTATAGCTGGATTTATATACAATTTCAATACCTACAACGACTGGGTAATCTACTTATTTGGCGTTGTCTTAATTTTTAGCACGGTATTTCCTCATCGGACATTTACGCACTCAATTGAGGGATTTCTATCTTATTCGTTTTATGCATATTATTTGTCAACTCTATTCAGATATCAGCATTTAGGGGCTGCATTCATTATTGGTTATTTTAGCCACATATACCTAGCGGATATCTTTACGGACTCAGGTATACCGCTGTCCTTTATCCCATACCTACTGAGGAGGATAGGGGTACATGGCAAAATGAAAGAAAAGGAAAGTAAAATATATAATGCGATATATAAAATTCTGTCTATAAGGTTGAGGATAAATCTTATGACTACCGGCTCTGGATGGGAAGCCTTCTACTATTCTGTAGTTCTAATTCTTGCAGCCTATGTCTTGAAACAATCATTTGATTCTATACGAACATTAATAACATTTTAACCAAAAGCTAAAAGAAAAAGTAACGAGAATCATATTCAAAAACAATATCAACAAAGATACATAAATAAAAAAGTACTCTTTTTAAATAGCTATGGGTTTTGTAGGTAAGTAAAAGAGGGCATCACGCCCTCTCTCAACTTATTCACTCTATTTTGATTTCGCTGACACCATATAGAGAATAAGTACGATTATTACAAGAAGGAAGCATAATTCAAAATAAGGTATTTTTATTTCCGCTACCAAATTCGTAATCAATTCTTGAAATAATCCCTTGAAAAATTCGATAAGACTGTTTATCTCTATCACCTCCTTTCTTCATAACTCTATAATTTAGAGTAACTAAAAAATAAAATCTCAGTTAGACTAATACCTTTTACAAGTCAAGGACAATTGTAAATGTACACAAATGTTGTGCATGTAAGCTTCATATCTCCTGAAAGTCATTGGCTGTATACTCATGTCAACATAAATCAACATGAAATAAACTAGTCTTGATGTAAATGGAAATATGCGATATAATTAAGTTACAAAATATAAATCAGTCCGTTACGGAGTAAACTTAGTCATGTGACTAAACACTACCAATGACGGAAAAAAAGTATCTTTCGGCAATAGCTGATAGAGAATTCAGACTGTTACAGAATTACGTCTTTTGACTTAATTACTTATGACAGTAAAAAATAATCTTTTGTATAGCTTGTTTGCTATACTCAAAAATCAAAAATTCTAATAAAAAACAAAATATTTTGCAGAATGTTATTTGCACTTTGTGCAATAAAAATTATTTGCTCTTTTTTGAGCAGCAAAAAGTGGGAGCCTTTCGATTTTTTTCGAGAGGCTTTCCCTATTTTATTAAAAATTAAAAATGAGCCGTAAACAACGGCAGAAGGAGCGACTATTATGAAAAAAGATCAAAAAATATTATTTATTGGTTCAGGAGTGATTGGTAATCTTTTTGCGATTGCCAGTTTATTTTTCACTGTAACACTACCAAAAGGAGTTGGATCTTTTCCAACTTTACTTAAGCATTGTGTGTCAAACATAGCGACAGAAACGGGTAGCGTTGCATTTTATGCATCGTTGCTTCAAATTGTAGCGGTGTTCGGCTATGCCGTACACTTAATTATTGGCTTGTATATAGTCTACGAGATTGTTACAAGCGATGATAGCTACGGAAGATACTATTATGAGTACGAGTACTCACAAAAAGGAAAGATAGTCGGCATAATATCAATCATAGTTGCATTTATTGCACTGGTATGCATATTAAGGCAATGGATTCTATTATTGCCGGCAATAGTCGTATTTTTCTTAGTGAAGTTCGCTAAAGAAAAATACTAATTTGCTCATTTTGAGCAGTAAAACGTGGGAGCCTTTCGATTACTTCGAGAGGCTTTTCCTATTTTATTAAAAAATAAAATGAGCCGTAAACAGCGGCAGAAGGGGTTTATTATGAAAAATAGAGAAGAAATATATATTTGTGAAAAGGACGACAAAAAACAAGGATTTAATTTTAAACCCGGATTTGTTGCCTTAGCTGATGAAAAAGGTAACATAAAAGCTGCTACAAGCGGTTGGGAGTGTAATGGTAATGTCTATGTATACCGACCTAGTGTTGATGGTACATGGATAGGAGACTGGGAAGATGAAGGAACCTTTCCTGTAAAGGAAGTTCTGGATGCTATCCAAAACTGGCAGGAGGAAAAAGAGCTGCAAAAAGTCCTCCATTATACAGACAGTAAAAAGCTATATGTTTCCGAGAACGATATCATGTTCACTGAAATTGTACCTGGTTCTCGGTGCTGGAATGGGGGGGAATATGGGTTTTACACCCGATACATTCCGATACAAGAGTACCCAGGGATATATAAGGTGTATACAGAATCCACATGCGACCTTGACGCATGTGGTACAGGTTATCAGGGTATAAAAGCCCTGACAGCTGCGGAGTATCGGAAACTCCGCAAGGAATCAAATAAAATAGAGGAAGTAGGAAGCCTCTATTGAAAAATGTAGTATAAAAGGGCAGGTAATCCTGCTCTTTTTTATTTGCAAACTATATAAAAAGATGATAAAATATATATAATAAATTCGTTCAGGCTATTTTGGACTTACGGCATATGTCGTAAATACCTATGATAGCAACAAAAAACTAATTACTAAAAAGGTGATCCGTACTCTACATTTGTAGACTGCGGATTTTTTTATTTTTCAGCAAAAAATATACAGCATGGCCAGAGCCGATGCTGTTTTATTATACAAAAAAAACAGAAATTAGATCAATCAACCGATTGCAGAAAGGATGGCGTTTATGCAAATTACTAAAAAAATGAGGATACCAATCCCACAGCAAAGAAAGCTTGTTGATATGTTGGCAGCTGATAAGGTACGGTTTACAACTCGTGACAAAAAAGAAATCTTATTCTCAAAAGAGTGTGGACAATATAAGGTTGAAATAGGTAACACAATCTTATACTTTGACAAATTTTTAGAGCTGTTTAACTTCCTTAAGAAATACCCTATAAGGAAAGGAATTGAACAGGCAGCTACAGCTCAAACAGCATAAAGGAGGTGTAACCAATGGAAAAAGCATTACAAAAACTTCAAGAAAAACTTGACAACTACTTATGTGAAATACTTGAAGATGAATATGCCGAGCAAAAAGGTAAAGCAGACACTATAAAGGTTTCAGCAACAGCCTTTTTAAGCTTTCTGAGGTACAACCTGCTGGTCAGTAAGGCATCGGAAGAAGAGAAAAAAAACAAGTGGGAGACGCTTACAAGCGCAATAAAAAACAATAAGGGCGAAATACCTTTGGTTGTTATGTATGATGGAATTACCATCTATACAGATACCATAACAACAGTGCGAGATAAAAGCGACAAAAAAATGAATTATTACAAAAAGAGTCGCATCGCAACTGTAACTGTATAAGCCTATAAGGAAAAAATAACAATAAACACACCATGCAGGGGAGCACATTTTACCCCCTGTATGGGGGTAAAATGCCCCCTTTCATGAGTGGAAAGGGGTTTTTATGAACCAAGAGAAAAAAGGCATAATCCATAAGATATGTGCTGAGTATTTGAAAACATCAAACATTGCTTTAAACAAGCTCATTTCAAAAATGCGAAGTTCTTTCATCAGGAATATTCTTGACAATCATGCTCTAACAGTATACGAGCAGGAAATGAAAGCAAAATCAATTGAGCTGTTTAAGGCGATATCGAACACATACCCGGATATACCTGTCCGTGAACGCTATAAGGAATTTATTAATGTGAGCTATAACAATCTAAAGGTTGTTATTAAGTTCATATACAAAGATAAATTCCGAAACTTAGAGCGTGTAAAGGATGGCATCCAGTGGTATCAAAAAGAACACAAGACAAAGTTGGTTACTGTGATTACCGAGATTCTTACCATTGCTGAACAACAGGAGTTAGAAGCTGAAAAAGAAGCATTACCCAATAAACCGACATTAAAGGTTATAAGTAGTGCCGAACCCGCACAGAACTCTGAATGTCCAGATACAAATAAGGAATTCGAATTACAGGAAAAGCAGTACACCATAACTGTCTTGATGGGTGGAAGTGGCTTAGTCAGTAGAAGAAGAATTTACGAATATTATACACAGAATAAACCTTCTACTAAAGACTTTGTTAAATACCTAAAAGATACTTATGGAACAGGTGGAGCGTATTGGCCAGAACCTTTGAACGGCATAAAATCTGAAAACTCTTCATCAAAAGGTATAACATTTGAATGGATAGATTCTGACGCTGTTGTGCATAAAACAAACCTTACTTGGTCCGAAGTTGCTAAAAATATTGTCCAGCTCATTGAAATGTGCCTTTATCTACCTGAAAAAATCGATGCAAAAGGGTCAGCAGAGGAGCTGCCTGAATTGGCAATTGATGAAGCACAAGCTGATAATGGTAAAGATGAAGACATTGGCAAAAAAGAACCTTTAGAGGAACCTCAACAGGCAGAAACTCGAGACAAAAGGAAGAAGGTAAAAATAGAGGATAATCAACTCTCCATGTTTGCCTTTGAACCTATTGTAACAGAGAAATCTACCCAAGAGTCAAATGCTGATACAGCAGAAATAACTGGAGCCATTACACCAGAGGATATGCAGAATCCCGAAATGGATACAACATTAGAAGCTTATACGGGTAGCATACATGATTATGGTGGTACAAAAACTAAATGTCTTAACAACCTTGCAGCAATAAAACTCCTAAAGGTGATTGAAGCAGAGGGCAGGCAAGCAAAAAAAGACGAAAAGGTAATACTTGACAGCTATACCGGATGGGGAAGCATTCCACAAATATTTAACGTTCCGGTATCTCCTGATTGGGAAAAAGAACAAAAATTGCTTTTATCCTTACTCACTCAGGAAGAGTATGCTGATGCAAGAGCCTCGACGGTAAACGCATTTTATACTCCAGATGAAGTTATAAGCTTCATGTATAAAACCGTTGAAAGAATGGGTTTCCAAGGCGGTAGGATATTAGAACCGGCATTGGGTACGGGGAAATTTATAAGCGGCTGCACAGACACTATAAGAGCAAATTCCAATTTTACTGGAGTTGAACTTGACACAATAACCGGCCGCATAGCAAAACTCATTTACCCCGATGCAAATATAAGAATCCAAGGTTTTGAAAACGCAACATTAAGGGATGATTACTACGACTTGGTAATTTCAAATGTTCCGTTTGGGAATTATCATGTACATGATCCCAAGTATAAGAAAATGAAAATGCCGATCCATGATTATTTCTTTGCGAAGGCTTTGGATAAGGTTAAGCCCGGAGGGATTGTAGCTTTCATAACATCACGCTTTACGATGGATAAGAAAGACGATACCTTTAGGAAATACTTATCAAGTAGAGCTGAGTTTGTGGGAGCTGTAAGACTACCAAACGACACCTTTAAAAAGATTGCTGGTACCGAAGTTACATCGGATATAATATTTTTGCGAAAAAGCGATGGTACCATATATAAAGGTCAAGAATGGGTAAACTCAACCGCAATTAACGCATTAAATAATGGGCTTGAATACAACGAGTATTACGTTAAATGCCCAAATATGATAATGGGTGAAATAAGCACATGGACTCGGATGTATGCAAGAGAAGATATTACTGTAAACGCTATTGAAACGCCTTTACAAGAGCTTCTTGATAAGGCAGTAGCAGAATTCCCGACAAACATCACGATAAGCGCACCGGCTTCTGCAGTTACGACAAATATTGCAACAACCGCAGCAGAGGTTCTCCCGTCAGATGGCAGCATGAAAAACTATTCTTTTGTTTTACTAAATGGTGCTATTTATCAGAGAGAAGATGCGGTTCTTAACAAAGTTGCGGAAACTGGAAAGACTTTTGATAGACTCAAAGGGATGATAAGCATCCGAGACATATTAAGGGAACTCATTACTTCTATGACACAGAACCTGCCGGATGCCACTATACATTCTCTACAGGCAGAACTGGGAAAGAAGTATGATGCATTTGTCAAAAAGCATGGATATCTTAACAACAGGACGAACAAATCGTTATTTAATGAGGATCCGGATTCACCATTGCTTTTGTCTCTAGAGCTTATTAACGAGACAACCGGCGTGGCAAGCAAGGCTGAAATATTCAAATCACGGACAATAAAACCGGCAAAAAACTATAATACAGCGGGAACATCCGAAGAAGCTTTGATTATTTCAATGAACGAAACAGCAGAGGTAGACCTTGCGTATATGTCGTTACTGACGGGAAAACCGGAAGAGGATATTATCACAGAACTAGCAGGGAAAATACTGTATAACCCGAAAGATAAAAAATGGGAGTTAGCAGATCAGTTTTTATCGGGTGATGTAGTAAAAAAACTAAACTACACCCAGTACGCACTGTCAAATGCTAGTACTCCTGAAGAAAAAACAACTATGGCGATGTCTCTATCGGCTCTCCAGAGTGTGCAACCGGAACCAGTGCTTGCAGAAAACATTGATGTACGGTTAGGCTCTACTTGGATACCCGAAGACTTGATTGTAGACTTTATTGCACACCTGTATAAAGCTGATAGTTATAGCAAAAAAGGCATTGAAGTAAAGTTTTTGCCTGCTACATCCGAATGGGTATGCTCAGTCGGCAGCAAATTTCAATACGCAACAATAAACACAAACACCTGGGGAACGTGGAGATGTCCGGGAGAAAAACTTATAGAACAGGCATTAAATCTCAAGCAGCCCACAGTCTATGATACCGTAGATAAACAACAGGTCTTTAATAAAAATGAGACACTGACTGCAAGAGCCAAGCAGGACTTGATAAAAGAAGCGTTTAAAGGATGGATTTTTGACGAACCTCAACGGCGAAGGCATTTGCAGGAGCTGTATAATAAGAAGTTCAATTGTCACAGGCTTAGAACATACAACGGCGACTATTTACAGCTACCGGGTATGAGTACGGCCATACAATTGAACAAACATCAAAAAGATGCGGTTGCTAGGATTATTCTCTCAGGGAAAAATACGCTTCTTGATCATGTAGTTGGAAGTGGAAAGACGTTTTGTGTAACTGCAGCTTGTATGGAACTTAGACGGTTAGGGATTGTTAATAAAAACCTGATTGTTGTTCCAAACCATTTAACAGAAGAATGGGGCAAAGAGTTTTTAAGGCTATACCCAACGGCCAAGATACTTGTTTGCACCAAAAAGGACTTTCAAAAAATCAACAGAAAAAGGCTTATAGCCAGAATAGCTACAAATGACTGGGATGCCGTTATCATATCCCATAGTATGTTTGGTAAAATACCGGTGTCAAAACCAATTATGGAACAATACATCAATGAAGAAATTCGGCAAGTCGAAGAATCCCTCAGACAGTTACAAAGCACTTACAGGTACAATCGAAGGGTAAAAGACTTGGAGCGCAAGCGGAAAAAATTACAGGCTAAATTGGAAGAAACCTATAATGCTGGTAGCAAAGATGATGTAGTTTATTTCGAAGAGCTTGGAGTTGATCAGTTATTTGTGGACGAAGCAGACGAATTTAAAAACCTTGGCTGCGTAACAAAGCTGAATCGTATCGCAGGAATAAGTGAAAACACATCACAAAAAGCCTTAGATATGTTTCTAAAAACACGATACATTAACAGTATTCGTGGGCAAAAAGGTGTAGTGTTTGCAACAGGCACACCAATTGCAAATTCAATGGTAGAGCTTTATACAATGCAACGTTATTTGCAATATGAGCGCCTTGAGAGCGCCGGACTGCTTGCATTTGATTCATGGGCTTCAACGTTTGGCGAAGTAGTATCTGCAATGGAGATAGCTCCCGATGGAAGTGGCTACCGTATAAAACAAAGGTTCTGCAAATTCTTTAACTTACCGGAGCTTATCACTATGTATAGGGATATAGCTGATGTTCGAACAAAGGAAATGTTAAATCTTCCATGTCCTGAACTTGAAACCGGAAAGCCAATAGACGAATCAACAGAACCAACAATACAGCTTAAAGACTATATTTCTGAGTTGGTTGATCGGTCAGAAGAAATAAGAGGTCATCGTGTAAGTCCAAAAGATGACAACATGCTACTTGTCACCAATGATGGAAGAAAAGCTGCCCTTGATTATCGCATAACGTGTCCTTCAGCACCAGACAGCCCGTTATACAAAGTGAATGTTGCAACTGATAACATTTATGATATATGGGGCAAAACAAAGTCTAATAAGTCTGTGCAGCTAGTATTCTGTGACTTGTCTACACCAGGAAGCAATGGGTTTTGTATTTATGATGAACTAAAGGCAAAATTAATTAATAAAGGAATTCCTAAAGACGAAATTGCTTTTATACATGATGCAAACACCGAGGCACAAAAAACAACACTGTTTGCTAAAACTAGGGCAGGGACGGTAAGAATCCTGATAGGTTCAACTTTCAAAATGGGAGCCGGAACTAATGTGCAGGAACGAGCTGTTGCGTTGCATCACTTAGATGCTCCGTGGAGGCCCAGGGATATCGAGCAAAGAGAAGGACGTATACTGAGGCAAGGAAACAAGAATGAGAAGGTTATGATCTTCAGGTATGTGACCAAAGGTAGCTTTGACGCATACATGTGGCAAACCCTCGAAAATAAGGCAAGATTCATCAGCCAAATTCGCTCCGGCTGCACAACAGTACGAAACGCAGAGGATGTGGACACAGCTACTTTGAGTTTTGCAGAGGTTAAAGCGTTGGCTTCCGGCAATCCATTGATACTTGAAAAAGTAAAGATTGATCAAGAAGTACAACAGTATCAAATCCTTAAAACAATGTATGCCCGTAATCGTTATAGGTTACAAGATGATCTTTCAAGGAAAAAATCATTTATTGAAAGGTCTACCGAGTTTATCACAGGAGTCAAAAAAGACATTGAAACAAGAGACTTAAATACCATGAGCGGCTTTGAGATTGAGATAGATGGGAAAATCTATAATGAGAAAAAAGAAGCGGGTGAGATCCTAATGACAGAAGCAACGAAATTCGTATGCCAAGTAAAATCATTGCCGGATTCATTCATCAGCGAGCAAAAGAAAGAGATTGGCATGTTCCGTGGGTTTAAGATAATAATTGCTTACAGAAACAACATTGCAAATGTCATGGATAGACCGGACATTGTGTTAAAGGGTGAAAACGAGTACCGTGATGAAATAGCCTTTGTAGGCTCAAAGAACATATCAAAGATTGAAGGGTTATTATCATCACTGAAAAACAGGCTTGAGGAAAAAGAAAAGAGTGTAGCAAAATCAAAATCAGATTTGCTTCAAATCGCCGAAGATCTCTTAAAACCTTTTGAAAAAGGAACAGAGCTAGAGTCCTTAATTAAGAGACAAAGTGAACTCAATACTATTCTTGATAAAGGAAAGACATCCGAGGTTATTGGTGAAACAGAAGCAGATTTGTAAGAGAATTAAGGATAGCCGTTATTAGAATATAACGGCTATCACTTTCTACTATTTGGATTTAGAGAGGAGTAAAATTTATGCAAAACTCAGATATGGGAAAAGCTTTCGAAAAAATTCTGGAAGATATGTTTAGCTATATCGAAGAAGATGAAGGAATTGTAATAGGAACGCTTGGAAAGAACAACTCCAATGATGTTGTTTCATACATAGCAATAGACTGCAGGGCTTATGAAAAAATACAAGAGAAAATAAAAATATTGCAGTTTTTGTGTGGTGACGCAACACCGGAAAACAGTATCAAAAGTCTTTTTAATGTTCCACCAGTCTTAACCGGCAGAACAAAAGGTATATCCTTTAAGATTGACCGTGAAGACAATACAACCTTTGTTAATTACCAAAGCAAAGGGATGATAAACGGAAAACCAGAGCTGCTTTCCGAATCAACGGTCATAATGGATGAGGATGCATATAAGGATTTTAAGTCAAATGTCGTAAATAAGGGAGCTTTCGCTTTATTGCTATCATACAAAGGAAATGTGTTACCCTTTGTATTTCTTACGATAGATGATATTATCTTCTCCGAAAAAATTTAAAGAAAAGAGGTGTTCAGCATCAGAGCTGAATGCCTTTTTTTGTGTGATTTTTTATGCTTGCAACTTATATCCATATATGATATAATAATGCCATACAAACGTGTCAGTCCGTTACAGAATTAGGTTAAATAACGTAATTACTTATGACGGAATCAGATGAAATTTCTTAAAAAAGTAACCGTATATCTTTTTAGAATACGGTTTTTTTGTTTATTTAAAGAACATATCAGATAAGATTCTTTTTTAAAACATCTTTTATTCAAAACCAATCTATAAAAGCTATTAGGGCAGCTGTTAATAGGCAATGCCGTATTTTTTTGTACTCACTTATTTTTACTATATATATTATTTTTAGAAAGGGGTTTAATTTATGAAAAGAATCAAAGAAAGTCTAATTTGTTGCGGGTTGGTGGTTATCATTATAGCCATGATCCTTGCTATGGGAAAAACCATCTTAGAAACAGAAAAAAGTATGGTAACATCCCGAAAAACAGATGTTCATAGTATTCTTGCTGAACTCAACGAACTCAACTAAAGCATTTGCCGAGAAGGGAGTATTAAGAGACATGAAATACTACGAAATCTTAAACAACGATAATGGAAATTTGGCTCTACTAAATATCGTTGAAGGTTCATCCGCAGTAGATGCTCTAAAACGATATGTAGATGCCGGCAAAGTAGGGGAAATAAGGGCTGAAACAGAGTTGTTTGGTGTAGCTGTAGATTTTGCTTATCTTCATATGAGGATAGGAGAGCTTCTTATGGCACAGCCAGTATAAGTTTCAATCAATAGCAAAAAAGGGTTTGGAGAGCGTTATCTCCTGCCCTTTTTCTTTCAGGAAAGGAGTCAATTTATGAATTGGAGAGAATGGATTAAAAACACATCACGTTGTCCAGAAACACAGAAAGTTATTGAAGAACAGCTCGAATGTATAATTAATGCATATTTCAAGAACGCAACTGATTATGCCCTTGAGAAACTCATTATAACCTTTTGTGAACCACTAGGTATACTTGAAAAACATCTGACAGAAAGTGGGAGTTTTAAAATGGATGCGATGCATGTTCCTGCACTTGTCAATCAATATGTAGAAGCAGAAGAAAGAAGTAAAAAGGTAATGCGGAGTGAGGTGCTAAGGCAAGCTAGGCATTATAAGTGTTTTTTGGCAGAGGCAAATGCATATTCCTCTATAGAAGCAGGTAGGTGCTAGACATGAAAAAGAAAAAAGACGAAAACTATGAAGCAATGTTGGTCGAACGCTTTATGCGTTGGGAAAACCTATACAAGAATGGTGGTAGTGATCCTTTCTGGTCGGATGGTTCCAACCTCAATCTCGTAAGAAATCACATTATATACACAAAACGTCAGATAGAGGAAACGTTTCTTCCGGGGGAATATCCAGAGATATACTATAAGGACACTCCACCAAAGGTAGATAAAAATTATATGGCTCGCGCAGATGAAATAAAGTCAAATGCTGAGGAAAGCCTTAAAATCTATTTACAAGATGAGAACTATTTATACCTGAAGGAAAACATTAATCGCCTTACACCAAAAGAACAAGAAGACCTTTGCATATTCAGTGTATTGTGGTATGTAGAAGGACTTAAAAGATTTATTTTATCTGGCGATTTAGTATCTATGAGAAGGCATGAAAATCCGGAAAGGTATAAAAAATCTTTAATGGAGTGTGCAAAAAAAATAAGATTGATCAACGGCATTGAAGAACGAAAAGAACGAATACAATACCAACAATGTTCTTTTGTTTAAAAGGGAAGGGGAAAAGAACTCCTTGAGTTTTTTCCCTCTCTCTGCTATTCATATCTAATTTACTTAAGGAATCCAGATTTAATTCGCCGTTTTACCGGATTCAATTAAGAAATTTTCAATGATAAAATTTGTTAAGTTTATATCTTTATCTGTTTCCATAGTTATATGATACTCATAAATATCATTTGTGTTTATTTCCCTCAGAAAGACGCATACCTTGGTAGGATTTTCCTTGCTCTAATTAAGCAACGAAAATGGTTTGCGGGTATATTCACAAAGATGGGAATTGATACTATTCACTCAACGTCGGTAGCATGGGACTATTATTTTTCAAATCGAAAAGCTAGTTTTGTCATAATCACATTAACTGACGGTACTATCTTAAGAGGGTGGTATTCCTCTGACTCTTTTACATCATCAGATTCTGAAGAAAGAGATATTTATGTTGAAAAAAGTTATCGCCTTAATGAAAAAGGGAAGAAATAAGACGACGCACATTGGAAGAATGTTCTTGCTTATTGTTAAGCAGGTAACCTGCAGTCTGTGTTTGATGAATATGCGCATATCCTCATAGAATCCAATAGTCTTGTCTAGGCAGAAAATAAAAGCAAACACCTTCACCAGTACATGATGGAAGCCATCAAGGTTCATTCTGCAAGCTACAGTATCGATACCTTCAATACCTTCCAAAGCAAAATGGAAGGCAAGAAAAGCTGGCCTGTAAGCTTCAGAACCCATTATACCGTCTGATTTACAAAAGGTGAAGGCAACACCAATAAGGATTTTGATCGAAAAAAGAGCATAAGGGATTCATTCAACTCGACATTCCGGCCTTTTGTACTGACTACGACTTCTATCAGGCAGGTGGGACTTGATTTTCATTACTATTGCAGAAGAATAATGCATTGGAACCTTCCGTCAAACCCAATTGATTTGGAGCAGCGTGAGAGAAGAATCAATCGGAAATGCCTTGCCATACGACAAAATCTAGCGCAAAGATACGGTAATATCATTTTTAAGCATGAAATATGGCACGAGATATTCCAAAATGCAGTTCAGCAGGAAAAGGAAGAAGGCAATGCGGACCTGATCCCAATTTGGTGCTTGTCAAACAACCAAGACATTAAGATTGAACGGATTGTACCCATGTATCTGTTAAGCCGAGATATTTCTTCTTATAAAAGATTGATCAAGATTCTGTCCCTGTACAGGTTAACTCTAGGACAAGCCTGGCAGGAAGATTTGCTTGATTATATCTTAAAAAACTATCATGATGATGAAGAACTTAAAAGTTTGTTTATTAACTTGAGTCCGTTTTTTAAGGATAGGGAAGAGGAGCAGGCTTATAAAGAGGCGGCTGCAGGTTTGGAATAGAATTAGCCATGTGATAAACTTATCTTAAAATAGTTCAAAGAGAAACAAAGCCATAAATAAGTTTGGTGGATAGGAACAAATGATATTGAGAGAGATTTTCTGCTAAAGGTAGTATCAGATGCGAATGTGTTGCTTCCATTTTTATTATTAAATGTTCTCTATATGCTTAATAAAGCTTAGGAAAAAGGATACTCCAGATGAAGCTTTAGTAAAGTGAATGTTGGTAGAATCAATATATCGGAATAATGCTGTTTTAGTCAGAAACACCCTTTAATCATCAACCTGTTTGTTTTCACATTCAAACGTAGTCGTTTACGGTTCCTATTGCAACCGCAAAAGGAATCACAATTTATTATACAGATGTACGTTGGATGTGATATCATGTTTACACAATCTTCTTATATTACCCTCAACCAACGACAAATTATCGAACACAGAAAGGATTTGCATTTATTTATGTATTCAGCATTTATTGTAGATGATGAAGAACTCGTAAGAAAGGGACTGATAAACTATTTTTGCTGGTCAAAACATAATATCGTGGTATGCGGTGAGGCTAACAATGGAAGAGACGCGCTGGAACAAATCTTAAAAAACCCTGTCGATATTGTTATCAGTGACATCCGCATGCCATTTCTGGATGGGATAGGCCTGGCTAAAGCATTAAAAGAGAATAATTGCCCGGCTAAAATAATTTTCATCAGCGGACATGATGATATCGATTACCTAAAAAGCGCAATGAAGATTGACGCAATTGACTACATTTTAAAATCCATTGATCTGGATGAGTTTGAAGAGACTATTAAAAAGGTTGTTTCAATTATTCAAAGTGAAAAAGCGACGAATTCACTGTTGTCACAAATGGAGAGCCGTCTGAAGAAAAGCATTCCGCTGCTTCAGGAAAAGCTGCTGTTAACGCTTATACGTGACGATGTTTCCCAATCCTTCAGGCTGGAAGAAAAAATACAATTTTTAGGTCTAAATTTAAAGCAAGATATTGATTACTGTATCGTGGTTATCAGTGTAAGAAATTACTATACGCTTTACTCACAGAAGTGTGAGCATGAAAGACAGCAACTTTCAATAGCTGTACTCAGTATTTGTGAGGAAACGATTAAGCAGAATACGGAAGGTATCGTTTTTGAAAGCGGACTGGGAGAATTTACGATTGTTTTGCCTGTTGAACAGGAAACCTATGAGACGATGCTGTTGCATATCACCAAAAGATTACAGCAGACACTGAAAGATACTCTGGAAATGATGGTGAAAATCGGTATAAGTGAGCGACAGAAAGGCGTTTATAACTTTCGGGATTCCTATCAAAACGCATTATCCTCCATCCTCCGTAATTCCTCTCTTGGTACCAACGATTCGGTTACGATTAACCGTGATCCCGATAATGAAACGAAACGGGCGATGTACCAGATAGAAGAGACTTTTTTAGCAGCATTGAACGCACGAGATTTCTCAAAAGCAAAAATAATTTTATCAGCTATGCTTACGGAAATTGAAACAATTAAAGATGAATCTGAAATGCAGAATGCGTTGTTTCATATACTAATTCTTCCTGAGCGGGCACTTAACTCCCAAAGGGTCAGGAAGAAATCTCCGTATGAAAACATGCGCCTTTTATGTGAACAATTTTTTTGCTGTTATGATACAAAAGAAATGTCCGCATATGTATTGTCAGTCTATGGAAAGGTGGAAAGCTTGCTTGACAGCCAGAATGAAACTCAAACGGATGTTGTCATTGCCCACATCAAAAAAATTATTAATGAACGATTTACCGAAACACTAACAATAAATGAACTTGCTGAAGCAGTATACCTTACTCCTACCTATGTATGCCTGCTGTTTAAACAAGAAACCGGAACAACAATTAACGAGTATCTGACTTTGTTGCGGATTGAGTATGGAAAAAAGCTGTTGGCGGATCCCGGAATGAAATTATATGATGTTTGCTATGCCCTGGGGTATACTTCACCAAGCTATTTTTCCAGATTATATAAGAAACATACAGGTTTATCCCCAAGCGAATACCGGGACAAAATTACTGCCGCTTTCATTGCAGATGAACAATGAATGGAGGGTAAATGATGAAAAAATCAAATGTGGTACATAAACTGCTCCGTAAGCTGTCAATCCTCAATGACAGTGTACGCTTGAAAAAGAGAGCATTGGCCTTTTTCTTCCTGATGATTATTCTACCGATGATAATTATCATCTCACTGTATTTCCGGTATTCAATTAGTATCATTGAGCAGGAGGTTTCCGTGTTAACCCAGAGATCACTGAGACAGGTAAAAAGCAATCTGGATTATCGCTTTAGTAATGTGGCCGAAACCTCACTGACAGTTATAAATACTTTATACAATTACCTAAGCCAGGATGATGAAGATGATTCCATAGGCAGGCAGATGGATGAATTTGCAAAGGTAAACCAGTTTCTCGCGGCATATGACGGAAGATATATGATCCATAAATTGCGCCTTTACATTTCTGATGATAAATTTTACGCCAATCAACAAGATACTTTCTATCCGATGTCCCTTTTAGATAAAAAAGAATTATACACAGACATGTTTAGCAGCGGAAAACGTTTTTCCTGGGAACAAACGTACCGTTTCCAGGGAAAATATTATCATGAAGATAGCCCCATTTTCTCCTGTATTGCCATGCTTGCCAGCGCAAATAACTATAATCATCTGACAAGCGTCCTTTCGATGGATATTCTGGAGCAGGACATCAGCAACATATTGGATATAGGCATTAATTATGACGAGTCGATTTTTCTAATCGACAGCGACGGCTTTGTCATATCACATAAAAACAAGGAGTATCTTGGAACACAATCTGCCGAGGCAAGCGAGATGCAGTGGATAAAGACTGAACGGAGCGGAACTTTTGATATGCACCTTCCAAACGGAAAAATGTTTGTCGCATTTGAAAAGTTGTCTTATCAAGATTGGTACCTGATAGCAGAGATACCAAGATGTAGTATTAATGGCAGTATCTTTAACTCATTTGGGTTTATAAGCGGGATTACAATGATTTTGATCCTGGTTTTGCTAGCGCTGGCGCTTGTACTTTTATTTTCAATGGTGCTCGAAAGTGCCATTTCACGCGTTAACCAGGCAACACTTAGAATTGAAAAAGACTGTATGCTGGGTGTTTCGGAGATTAACACATCTCCATATCTAAATTCTACAATATCTTCACTTGAAGAGCATGTTGATCATCTCGCTAAAAGGGTTGTATCGCTGACGGAGGAGTCTTATAAAGCACAAATAACGAATAGAGAAGCGCAGCTAAAGGCGTTGCAAGCTCAAATCAATCCACATTTTTTATATAACACGCTGGATGCCATCAAGTGGATGGTCATGTCCGGGGATACGGAATTGAGCGTATGGATGGTAAATTCACTATCACGGTATTTTCGCCTTAGCTTGAATAAAGGCAAAGATATCGTCCCTCTGCAGGATGAAGTCGATCTGGTTATAACTTATCTTGGAATTCAGCAGGAACGTTTTCAAAATGTTTTTACGGTGAGATCCCATCTTGAGCCAAAGACACTGACATATTCGGCACCAAAACTCCTTTTACAGCCAATTGTAGAAAATGCGCTTTATCATGGTGTACGCAATAAGACCGATAAGAAAGGAATTATTGATATACGTGTTGAAATGGATGAAGGGGATATCATTGCAGAAGTATACGATAATGGGGATGGGATGTCCGAAGAACAGATTCGAAACATCATGGATCGAAACCATGAAGGCGGAGGATATGGCATTATGAATGTTGATGAGCGGATTAAATTATTCTGCGGAAAAGAATATGGGGTATCCATTCATTCGGCACCAGGACGCGGAACAACTGTAACAATGCGGCTAAAAGCACTACAATCTGTTTAAAAAATAGCAGATCTGTGTGTTACCTGTGATAATTGCGTCCTTCGTCATGGATTTCCGCAACTCTATAAATACAGACAAGGAACCATAACTTAAGATATGTAAAACGGGACAATATCATGTTACAATGGGTGACATAATATAGTACCGTTTATTTTTTATTACTTCTTTCATCATCACTATTAGATGAAAAGTTAAACACTATATTTGAAAGGACTACATTCCATGTTCAAAATTACCGGCTGCCAACACAAGAGGGGCACTGCCTCATTGCCTGGAACGCAACAATTAATCTTTCGAAAGAGTTTTCTTTATATGAAAGAAAACGGGTCATTATACCTTATGCTTATCCCTGGATTTTTCTTTCTGTTTATATATAAATTTATACCTCTTTACGGGATAAGCATAGCCTTTAAGGATTTTAATATTTTTCTGGGAAACAATCCGTTTCAAGCTATTGCTCAAAGTGATTGGGTTGGCTTTGACCATTTTCAACGGTTGTTCGCCGGCAGTCAGTTTCTTAAGGTCCTAAGCAATACCCTGATCATAAATTTCTATAAAATCATTTTCCTGTTTCCACTACCCGTAATTACTGCCATCATGTTGACAGAAATTATGAACAAAGCTTATAAAAAAGCAATGCAAACTTTGATCTATATTCCTTACTTCTTTTCATGGAGCATTGTCTTTGGTATCTTCTATTCCCTGCTGGGATCTTATGGCCCAGTGAATATAGGATTAAAGGAAGTGGGACTGGATTCGGTAATGTTCTTTTCTGATCATAAACTCTTCCGTGGATTATTGGTTTTTACAGAAGGATGGAAAGAAATCGGCTGGAATACAGTGATATATCTTGCGGCAATAACATCTATAGATCCTACACTGTTTGAAGCGGCATGGGTTGATGGAGCGACAAAGTTTCAAAAGATCATTCATATTACGATCCCCGGATTATTCCCCACAATTATCCTGATGCTGATTATGAAGATTGGCCATATACTGGATACCGGCTTTGAACAGATATTAATCATGTATAACCCGGCTGTATACGATGTGGCGGATGTAATTCAAACCTATGTTTACCGTATGGGTCTCGGACAAATGGATTTTTCACTTGGAACAGCGCTGGGACTCTTTAATTCGTTAATTGCGTTTATTCTTATCATCAGTGCAAATGCTGCAAGCAGAAAACTGCTCGGTAGAAGCATTTGGTAATTTGGACTAGGAGAACAATATTATGTCAAACGATTCTGAATTAATGAAATACAATGACAGAGGAGAAAAAGCGATATCACTGGTTAGTTATATCATTATGGGAATAGCTGGTTTATTGGCACTGGCACCCTGCATGCATGTTTTGTCCAAAGCTTTCAGCAGCGCAAGTATGGTCACGTCCGGCCAGGTTACATTTTTCCCCCGACAACCACAGATGGAAACCGTAAGTTTCATACTGACAGAAACCATGTTTCTTGAAAGTTTGATGAACACATTGATAGTGACTGTTGGAGGAACCATCCTCAGCATGCTGGTAACGGTAACAACAGCGTATCCGCTTTCAAAGCCGAAACTGAAGGGCCGTAAATTGTTTTTGATCCTATACATTTTCAGTATGCTGTTTTACGGTGGTATGGTTCCGGCATATATGGTGATCAAGACGCTAGGCCTTATGGATACATATGCTGCGCTTATCCTGCCATTTATTATAATTCAATTTAATATGTTGATTGTAAAGAATTACATGGAAGGATTGCCTGAAAGTATCGAGGAATCAGCAAAGATAGACGGTGCTAGACACTTCCGCATACTTTTCTCCATAATATGCCCCATGTCGGTTCCTGTCATTGCTACCGTATCCCTGCTTTATGCGGTGAACTACTGGAATAATTACCTCCATGCAATGCTTTATACGAGCAGTCCAGGTAAAAAAACATTGCAACTTTTTATCTATGATACGATTTACTCAGCTGAAACTATGATAGAAAAATTAATGACAAGTGAAGCAACGAACGTATCAGTAGAAGGAATACGATCTGCCACAGTTGTTCTTTCAATTATTCCGATTGTACTAATGTATCCTGGAATCCAACGTTTTTTTGTACAGGGAATTACGATAGGATCCGTTAAAGGCTAACAACTGGAAGGCTGCGAAAATTTACAAAACAGGTAGAAAATCCGGAAGGAATCCCTGCTGGTGAGGTTCAATAATCCTCTACCGCGCAAGCGGTAGGGATAAAAATAAAAATTTTTGGGAGGTATTATTATGAAGAAACTGTGTTTACTGATGATTTCAATTGTTTTGCTTCTCGCATTATTTGCGGGATGCACGCAAAACGGAGCAATCCAGCCAGGTGTTCCCGCAGGTCCGACTGGGGAAAAAACACAACCGGATAACACCCTTGAGGATATCCTCGCAGGGGAAAAACCAGTTCTTAAATATCTGGGTTATTCTGCCTCTTTCGATCCGAATAAGGACATCATGGCCTCTGTACTGGAAGACATAACAGGTTATAAGGTTGAATATTCCATGCTGCCTGCTGAGAATGCAAATGAAAAGCTGGCAATGGAAGTTTCTTCCGGAGCAAGTTATGACATTATTCAGGTATCTCCAAGCCAATTTCAGCAATTGGTAGGTCAGGGAGCTCTACTGCCGTTAAGCGATCTCTTAAGTCAATATGGCGGGAACATAATGGAAGCTATCGGAGATACATCGTGGAAAACATGCCAGAGCGAGAACGGTGAAACATATGCGGTTCCATATAAATTCCCATACCCCAATGAGGTCAATGAATTTATTATCTGCAGGAAAGATTTATTGGATGCCGCCAACATTGCTATCCCCACAACGCTTGATGAGTTCCATGAAGTACTCCAGGCTGTTAAGGAGGCTTATCCTGATTTAATTCCGTTTACAGGACCTGTACGTAATATGGCAATCGGAGTTGACTGGGTTATTCCCAAGGTTATCAGCAGTGCGTTCAATATTTTTGATGATTGGCAGTTTGAAGACGGAAAACTAATATCTTTGGTGCAAAACCCAAGAACAAGGGACATGCTCCAATATATGAGAACGCTTTATAATGAAGAATTGATTGACAGTGAATGGGTGATTAACACGACAACAACAGTTAATGAGAAATTCAGTTCAGGTTTAGCTGTAATGTCCATTGGAAACCGTGATACCGCTAACGCTGTAATCCCTGTAATGAAAAAGAACATTGGAGGGCTTGAACTGGGTTACATCCGTCCCCTTACCGGCTCAAACGGCGAGCGCGCATACGTCACTAATGAATCCATCTCTCGTTTTACAGTAATCCCAAGAAACGCGCAGAATGCCGAACATGCAATGAACTGGCTTAACGCCAAACAGGAGATAAAAAACTTTACAAAGATCTCCATTGGTGATGAAGGTGTCCACTACAAACATGAAGGAGACGCATACAGACCTATTATGCCAATTTTCTCAGAAGAACGGACCAATGCAAACTGGTATATCAACACGACAGATGAAAAAGAATTCGGAAAAATGTGGTTGGCGCGTGTAAGAAAAAGCGAAGCTATGTGGGAAGCTTTCAACGGGGCTACATTATCCGGCAAAGAGGGAGAAAAGGATTTCTTTGTTCATGACATTATTGGTCTAATGCCGCCGATGGAAAACATTACAAAATATAACACCAGCCTGAATACGATGATGAACGATTATTTCCAGAAAATTATCGCTGGCGCCAACAGTATCGACACTTATGACAGTTTTCTTGTTGAATGGGAAAAAGCTGGAGGCACAAAGGTATTTGAGGAAGTTAACGTCTGGTACCAGAATTTCAACAAGTAGAGTCACAAAAGATAGGCGAGGGACTGGCGTACAGTCCCTTGTCGTAAAACAATGACTTATTAATTCTGATTGACAGAATACTATGATTTGGAGAAGAATATGAAAAATGAAACTTACACCAGTATTCAAAATGTTGACGTTGCAGTGATTGGTGGAGGAACGGCCGGCTTTGCAGCTGCCGTTGCTGCTGCCCGCAACGGTGCGAAAACGCTCCTTATTGAGCGCTATGATTGCCTGGGGGGGACGCTGACAGGAGGACTTGTCGGCGTAATAATTTCCGAATTTCGAATGCATAAGGGAAGAAAAAGCATTTATCCGAAGGAGACAAATTTTGAGGGAGAACAGACCATTAAGGGGATAGCAAATGAATTGGCCAACCGCCTTATTTGTTCAGGCGGAGCTTATGGCGAAAAGGACAGGATTCCCGTTTCAGTGTGCACGAATACGGAAGCACTGAAGCAGATGATGGATGAGATGTGCGTGGAAAGCGGAGTTAATTTATGGTTTGGGTCAACCTTCCTGGAGGCTAATCACGAAGGAGGACGTCTGAATAGTATTACAGTCCAGAACAAATCCGGCAGACATATGATTAAAGCAAAGGTTTTCATAGATTCCTCCGGTGATGGAGATGTGTCGGAAAAAAGCGGTATCCCCTTCGTTATGGGCAGGGAACCTGATGGAGTGACAATGCCTGTATCACTTTTGTTTACCACAGGTGGTGTAAAGCTTGATGAAACCATAGCTTATCTGCAAAAAAAACCAACAGAATTAAGCTGGCCTCCGATTGAAAGCATCATTGAAAATTACAAATCGGGGAAGCCCTTTTCAATTTTTGCGTTCCGCGAAAGGCTTGTCTCTGCATACAGCATGGGAGATCTGCCTATGGCATATGGAGCAGAAAACCCTATTCCGCTTTTTGCGATTCATTCTGTTATCCGCGGCGGTCAGGTTCTACAGGATCGGACTGCTCATATTGTTGATATGGCTTATCAGATCCATGCCACAGATAGCAAGGATTATTCAAAGGCTTGCATTGAGGTGCGCAAGAGAATACCCATCATCATTTCTTTCCTTAAAAAATATATCCCTGGTTATCAGAATTGTTTTCTGGATCAAGCAGCTTCACAGCTTGGAGTGCGTGAAACCCGGCGTTTCCTGTGCAAATACACCCTCACAAGCGACGATATAACTGCAGCGAAGGAATTTGACGATGCAATTGCTGTCAACGGCGGAAATATGAATCTGCACAGCGAAACCGGAGGAAAATTAATGGAGAACTATGGGGGGCAAAAATATAAGCCGGTTTCAAAGCCATATCAGATTCCGCTTCGTTGTCTTATTCCCAATGAGATCAACAATCTGATCATTGCAGGAAAGACGATCTCCTGTGATCGTTTGGCTCTAGGATCGTTACGGTGGTCTCCAGTTTGCATTGCCATCGGGCAGGGTGCGGGTACCGCAGCAGCCATAGCTGTAAAATCCGATGTGCCCGTTAGCGAAATTTCACTATCTGAGCTCCGCCAGACACTTCTTGAACAGGAGGTCTTGTTGTGACCAGGGAAATGTATTCTGGAATACGTGAAAACGCAAACTTTAATAAGCAACTCCTCAGGATTTTGCCCGAGAGAGTAAAGCGCACCTATTTTGGAGGAAGAGAAATAGACAAATTCATGGGTACGTCAGATGGAGACGGCGAATATCCCGAAATGTGGATTGCATCTACCGTGAGTGCAAATGGTTCAAATCCAGATGAAGGTCTGAGCAAAGCAGTGTCATACAGTGAACTATTTATGCTCAAAGAACTTATACAAAAGGATCCAGTGGGTTTGCTGGGTAAAAGCCATTATATGGGAGGATATGGCGATAACCCAGGTATTCTTGTAAAAATGATAGATGCATTAAATAGACTAACTATCCAGGTTCATCCGGATTTGACCTTTGCAAAAAAAATATTCGGCTCGGATTACGGGAAGACAGAAGGTTGGTATATCCTGAATACCCGGATAGATCTTTTGGAGGAGCCATATATACTTCTCGGTTTCAAAAAGGGAATTACTAAGGAAAAGTGGAAGAAAATCATGATCAGCCAGGACGTCCGGGAAATGACAGACTGTTTACACAAATTTCCTGTGTGCCCTGGAGACATTTTTTTCGTTGAAGGAGGCGTGCCGCATGCGATTGGTCCCGGTTGCTGCCTGCTGGAGATCCAAGAGCCAACAGATTATACGCTCCGTGCTGAAATGAGAACGCCTGAAGGAAAGCTTCTATCAGAGAGATTGATACATCAAGGTGCAGGTTTCGAGAATTTGTACGATTGCTTCCATTATGACGGAATGTCCAAAGAAGAGGCAATGCGGAAATGGAAGTTGAAAGCACGGATCTGTGAGGAACCGGAATTGCAAAGTACCTCCATCTTCAGTGAAAAGTTTACAAAAACATTTGGTATGGAGAGAATGGTAATAACCGGAGATTATTGGAAGCGCGAACATAATCGGTTTACAATAGCCTTCGTACTGCATGGTACGGGAAGGGTGGAAACCGTCAGTCAAAGCGAAATGCTGAGCAGGGGAGATATTCTCTTTATACCTGCTGGAGTAGCTGAAACGTTATGGAAGGCAATCAATTCTCCCTTGGACATCATCCTGTGTTACCCTGCTTTGAAAAAAAGACAAACAGATGGCTGTTAAATAGCGTTCCCGTATAGAGAAAAAACAAATCGTCGTAAAGGATATGAATATTCTGGAGAATTCCATACGCTTTCCCCGATTTGAACCATAAATATAAAATGAGAGGTTGATTTCATGAAAATCCTATTGGAAAACAATCAATTATGTCTTGAGGTATCAAAGTTTGGCGGGCATATAGACAGGTTGTACAACAAAGAAACAAGATTCGAGCATTATTGGGCATATGACCCCGAATTATGGCCGAGAAGAACCTCTGTTTGCTTCCCGATATGTGGAAGGCTTAAGGATGACGAGTATGTATACAATGGCGAGCGTTATAACCTGCCGATGCATGGCTTTTTGCGTGAGCAACTTTTTGAGATCGCAACACAAAGCGGAACCCACGTTGTATTCAGTATGGAATCCAGTGAAAATTCAAGGAAAAACTATCCTTTCGACTTCATATTTTTATTAGAATACAGACTGGAAGGGAATTCACTTATTGCCATATATACCGTAAAAAACACGGGAACAACACAAATGCCTTTTTCTACGGGTTCACATTATACTTATCGTATACCCGTTTCAAATTCCGAAATCTTTGACGACTACGAATTTGTTTTCTCTAAAGTGCAAAAAGCCAGCAGGTTCATCATTGAAAACGGGCAGATCACTGGTAAAAGCACTGATTTTTTTATGGGCCGTGACAGGATACCTCTGAAAGGTCTGTTTGGGAAAGGCTCAGTCACACTGGACTGCACCGAACTTACGGATTCGCAGGTTTCACTCCTTAACCGGAAGACAGGTACTCATACAACTGTACAGTTTGACGGTTATCACTTCTGTGTATTATGGGCACCGAAAGATCAGTCTCCGTTTGTTTGTATTGAGCCATGGACAGGGATTGCGCATACAAATGCAAATGATATAAACATATGCAGCAAATTGGGAATGGTATTACTAAACCCCGGTGAACAAAGAAAGTTTTGCCAAAAAATAATTTTAGACTAAGAATGAGTAAATTCCATCCATAAAGTAGTAATTAGCCAGAATTACGTATTGGACAGAAAATAATATCTTCTTCGGCTTTGAAAAGGACTTACATATAATATCAGATTATTCTAGACATAAAATACATTAAGGCTAAATATTGAATTCCTTTTAATCTATACTAAAATTCTCATCAAGATTATCCTCTAGGGTGGTTTTGTCTGCAGACAACGAATTAGCTTTTTCCGTAATATTATTAAAGAGCTCGGTGAAAAAATCCATCACCTGCTTATCAACATTATTTACATTCTCAGAAACAACTTTATAATGGTCACCTATAGTAAACCCCACAATTTCATAAATTTTATCAGCCGAGACACTTCTGTTGTCCCCTGTAATTGAATACTTTTCTTCTTGATTAATATAAATTTTCAATGATTTATCCTTATCCATCTTAAGCAGTATTGTTTTTTCCATATACCTTTAGCCTCTTTTCTATAGTTTCTTTTCCGCCATCCATGTTATTGGCTACGATTTCAAGGATATTAGTGTGTTCGTCCTCAAATTCTAAACACCCTTGCTCAGTTGTAAGAGTACCTTTGTTGTTCCTTACAAAGATAATGTTATCTGCATCTAAATTAACCACTAACAAAGGATTATGAGTTACGAATATTAATTGCTTTTCATTTCTTATATAGTTAAAATAACTGATTAAATTTTTACTTATGTTGTTATTTGAAATATTATCTTCAGGCTGGTCTACAATTAACACATTCCAATCATCGCTATCTTGAGTATAGTATTTATAATAAGATAGTGACAATTCTCCAAGTGTATTCCCAATTTGCTGATTTGTCCCATCTGTAATGTAATCATTCGTTTTTGTAGATTCCGAAATAAATTTTTGCAAATTTTCATTCCATTTTTCCTCTATATCGGGAATCGAAGTACATCCTCGGATAGCTTCCTTAAGCTTATCATTAGTATTAATTGTCTTAAGCTTCTCAATAGTGTTATACTGATTTATAAACATTTTTGAATAGAAACAATCAATCATAGATACCCCGTTATACAATGCTTCTCTATTAAAATTGAATCCACTTTTAAGGCTTGTTGATTCTCCACGCAAAATATTTGGGATGGTCGGCCAAGTTGAATTTTTAAACGAAAGTTTTATTGCCTCGACAATTGAATCAATGAAAAACTGTTTTTTAGAATTGTATTCCAGAATCTCTTGGTCTTTTGAACTAGATTTTTGTTTTACCTTTCGCAAATAATCTTTTATGCAGCCATGTATTATATTTTTAACATTTGCCTCAAAAGCTGTTACATTATTCTTTGACTCGATAAAGGTTTTTATAGTGTTTAGTTCTTTACAAAGATTATTAATTTGTTCACCATAAACCTGGAAATAATCATCTTTGCTTAGTTCTTCTACTTTTGCTATTAAGTCAGTTACATCTTTTAAAGGCTGTGTATGGGGATTATTAACTTTCTCAAAATTCTTTTGACACGATATATCTATATAATAGCATTTATTTTGCAAAGATTCATCGTAAGCAATGGTATATTTTGATAAACCATAAATAATTCTTTCACTACTTATATTTTGGTTAATCGCACATTTTAGATCCTTTGCAAAATTTGTGTATGCTTTAATAAAAGCCGAATTATCTAACTCATTAAAATTATTAGTTTCCTCATCCTTAAAAAGGGACTGAGCATTAAATTTATTGATAATATCACCTTGCTGTATATATTTTATTTTCGATGATTCAATTTCAAAAACTATCTTCAGTTTATTGTCACAAATCAGTTTTTTTACATACGAATCACCGATCTTACCGTTTATTAACTTTAGCAAGGTGGTTTTTCCTGAGCCGTTTTCTCCAATAATTGCGTTTACACCATTAACAATTGGAATAAATTCATCACCCAAATATATACCATCAAAGAAAATCTTATTCCGATTTTCACGACAATCAAACCGGGTTTCCGGAGAAGTAATAGCCAAAAGTAACCCTTTAAACGTAGGTAAAATTTTTGCCTTGGAATGATGAAATTCTTTATTCTGATTTATTGCGTCGTGAAATGGATAGTGATACCAATCATGACAGTCGCTTCCTGAAAACAGGGGAATTGGCAATGAGAAAGTTGTTAGATTGTTAATAAGAATACCTTCGACTTTAGGCTTCTGAAATTCAAGCGCATTGATATATCCCATTTTTATTATCTCTTCGACATCGGCTACTGAATCACTTAAGGCATTATGCTTGCCATTATGATTGTGTATATCCTTACTTTGAGAAGCTATTAAAATCGTATCCAGACCTATTTCTCTTAAGACATGCCAAAATTTATCTTTTTGATACGCTGCGTCTTTTTCGGTTAGGAGATTTTCGTTAATAACGAATTCAATATGTTTTAATTTATCTAAATCGTTTTTTGCATTGAATATGGCAATGATATGGCACTTTTCCATGGTTGCATCCAATTTAACATCAAACTCGATACCAGCTAAAATGCCTTTGATAAAAGGATAAGGATTATCTGGTGCATTCAATGCTTGTATAAGTGAGTCATATAAGTCTGAATCAAAGCGATTATGGTCGGTGATAGAAAATAAAGCAACTTTATTTTCATTTAGTTTTGACAGCAGAACTGATATATTTTCTTTAGTTGATTGCGTAACAATTCCATCGCTCTCTTTATACTCGCTGGCTTTTGAATGAATATGTAGGTCAAATTTAAGGACAGAGTTTTGCGTATTCCCCATTTGATATCCCCCTTTCATAAAATAAATGAATATTAAAATCCTAATTTTTTAAGTTTGTGAAACATTGGCCCATATATTCGCTAATTATGAATTTCTTATTATAGACATTTCAACAAAACATTCACAGTATATAGTATCACTTATTTAAATTTTATTATATAATACTCGAAATCATTTTACAATAAAACTAACAATTGTAGAATATATTGCTTAATCCAACGCAATTCATTTCTAAACGAGTTAATATGAACCAATCTAAATATGTTGAATTCTGTATATTTAACGGTGTTGAGAAAAACAGATAATTGTAAGAATTTTTATTTTTTGCAAGGGCTTTTTTTAACATTGTGGTTCTGCACTTTTAGGCAGCTTATTTGTGTATTTTATTATGCCATTAAATACTGTGAGTTCGCCTAAAGTTTAAAAAAACCTTAACGCCTATATTTTCCACACAAACTGTATGATACATGATACAATTTATAATAAATACATAAATCGGGGTGAGAAAAGTTCAAAGTGTTGTCGCCAAACGTACATATTAATTCAGTTGAAATAAACTCATTCAATGAAAAAATTTTTTCAAACTTTAAACGAATTATTCTCAATCTTTATGCGAATAATTCTCAAACTTTTTTGCGAACTTAATACTTAACTTATATTACACATAGTATTTATAGTGTTCTAAGAGTTGTTTTTTATAATTTGGATTTCTGAAATATAATTTTGGAGCTTCAATTATGACCAAAACTCAAGAGTATTGACACCATAAAATTAGTGATATAAAATGTCATAAATTAGTGTCAAAAGTAAATACCAGTCAGCTGGATACAAAGTGGAAAATGCAGGCTGCACTAAAATATATAAAGATGCTTTTACAGGCAAACAATCTGATCGTCCCGAATTTAACAAAGCAATTGAATCCCTTGAAAGTGGGGATACGAGTCAACATTTTAAATATTGGCATTATGGACAATACTCCAGCGAGCAAACTGATAAGAAGCATCTTTTTTGTGTTTGCCGAATTTGAGAGAGATATGATAATAGAACGCACACAGGAAGGTAAAACAATAGCAAAGGGCAAAAAGGGATATAAAGAAGGTCGACCAAAAAAATATACGGAAACACAAATTGAATACGCTCTTAGCTTATTTAAAGAACATTCATATAAAGAGGTTGAAAAAAAGACACAGATAAGCAAGTCAACGCTTGTTCGGGCAAAACGTGCCCAAAAAAGATGAAAGCCAAATAAAAAATTTTGAACTCTGAGGTATTTTCCCGCTGCTGCGGAATAAATAAAAAAATATTATGAAAGGAAAGGGATTCATATGGAGGATATAATAGAATACAAAATTACACACACAGAAGAATTTATACTAAACAACACTAAATTTAATATTGACTTTATACCCACTTTTGAGGAGTATCAGCTCTTGGTTGAAAAGGGCCATACCCAGGATAGTACTTTTAATATAGGAGTACCTCCGTTATTTATCCTTAATATACCCGATGATACCGATAAAAATGATATTGCACAAATAAAGGCATTAACACAGGATGATCGCATTGATGGACTCGAGGTTATGTTCGATAGGTTATCAGAATCAAACACAACTGACAGCTATGACGAGTATAAAATATATTACCTAGCGTTTTTACTTTCATCTAATGGGATAGAGGTTAATCTTCAAGGTCAAGATTACCGAAACAAGCTTAACAATAAAAAAAGGGTAATTAGTTCTTACGAAGAACAGTTAAATGATAAACCATTAGGTAAGTTATGATATTAAGTTACAGAAATCCTGCCCAACCGCATTGGGGATATTAATGGAGATAAGGAGTTATGGGCAAATCAAAAAAAGTCGTATTCTTACGTGAACATACAGGAAATAAGCACGATTTATTCCGTAAAAATATGGTTATATCCATCAGTTCAGAAAAGGTACCCTATGTAAGATACAAAAACTATCTTTGGGAGGTTCTGCGAAATCCCTACTGTGAAGATGAATATTTAACCTGCGGGAGGATGCAGAAATCTCTTTCATCTTTTCCATTTGGGCATAAGTATTCTGAAATTATTTATTGTAATAAGGCTGTAAAATCCACTAAACCAATTAAATCTAAGGTAACAATTCTAAAAGACCACCGTCGATGCGATACAGATATAGTTTTTAGAGATAAGCTTATAAGGTTTAATACAAAAGGAATACCCTACATCACCCACCAAAGATTATTTTGGGAACTTACAGAAAGCGATGACGGCTATAGTACAACAGGAAGAGTACAGAATGTTTTAAATAGTACTGAATTCGGGCATAACCTGCAAACTGTTTATACAGTAAGAGCCAAAAAGAAATTACGTGATAGTATCTATACCGAACATGGTAAAGATCGATTTAGCATACTTATTGTTTCAAAACTCCGCCCCCAAAGAGATGAGTTGCTATTGAAGTCCAAAACAGTTAGGGTAAGTAATACAGGAATGAGATACATAAGCCATAACAGAATTCTATATGCAATTGAACCAAATCACCGAGGTGATATTGATTTTATTACAGTTAAAATAATAAACGGAACCAACAAATGCTGAAAACACATTTGCCATTAATTGTTTTGTGTAATATAGTACTGGTAACTAATGTCTCTACTTGCTTGTATTTTTATTCTTTTTCAGGTCGAGTAATTTTCTAAAAAAGATAACAGGACATTTCTGTAAAAAGTATTGACCCTCCATGCAAAATATGGTAAAATAGGCTGTAAATAATATACAGAATAATCTTTTTGAGGTTAATGAGATGAAAAAATTAATTATTCCACTCTTATTTTTTATTATACTTCTAGTCACTGCTATTTACTTTTTTAACGGATCAAGATCTCTGGTAACTATGTCAGAAATTCAAATTGCAGAGCGACCCTTAGTTATTCGATATGAGGATATAGTATACGAAGAACTTATCAACGAACTCCCGGATGATTTTCTTGAAGCGGATAACGACAGAGACGGTATCGCTAACTGTGATGAGCTAGCGTTGGGTCTAAGCCCTTTTACCGAAGATACTGATTGCGATGGATTGAGTGACTATGACGAAATCAATATATTTAACAGTGATCCATTAAAATGGTCTACCGCTGACGATGGAATATCCGATCTAGTAAAAGTCTTAAAGCAATTAGACATTCGAACAGCGATACAAAATTATACACCAGAAACAATAACAATATCTAACGAAGTTAATCTTATTCCAGAGGACATCAACTCTGAAACGCTTTACATATTATCAGGTTATAAAGGAGCAGCTTTTAAAAATCTGCTACCATCTATCATACCCCCATTCAGGCTCTACGATTTTAACGGGAGTGTTCAGATAAATATAAGTGCTTTACAGCCAAAAGACACTAAGAATTTGAATGTATATTTTTATAATACCACGTCAGCTAAAACGGAAAAGTGGGATTCCTTTACAATTGGCAACAAATATCTAACAATAGATATCGGTGAGACTGTTGATGGTAAGCCTCTCATAATTACAAAAGATTCCTTGACAAATTCGAAGATCAAAGAATGGTTTATTGGGCTGTTTTCTAACACAAAAAACAAAACAGTCAATGAGACAATAAATGAGATAGATTATCAATCAGGTTACATAGCGGATTCTGGGTTTCAAATTGACAAACATGCTTTTTCATTCCAAAACATGCCGGTTGACTGCTCTTCAAGCGGGATATGTTCTGGTTTTGCATTTGCTACTAATCAAATATATAATGGCATGGAGCCTAACAGAAAAATGAGTAGGAACAGCCTATATATACCTATTATAGGTGAAATATCTGCCGCACCTGCATTTGACGTGTCCTCAGATGAATATGGCATTATTTTTGAAAAGAAAACACCTTTTAAATATATTCTTACAGAAGATGTTATTAAGGCTTATGACTATAACGCAATACCAAGCTATGAAACAGTAACTATAACAGATATATCGCAGCCGGATCAAGAAGTTATAAAGTGTCTTTCAAACTATTGGCTCGAAGCGAATAAAAATACAATGTCTTCAAGTGCGGTTTCACGAATATGCGGTTATAAAATTAACTATGATTTTTCAAAAGTTCGTGAGATTGCTAACCTGCTTAAAAATGAACAAATTGTTTATGTCTCACTTGGGGGGAGCATTGGTGGCCATGCGGTAAACGCATATAAACTCGAACAGGACATTAGCGATACAGATCTTTTCCGCTTATACATTTATGATAATAACTATCCTAACAACATGATGGTGTATGATATTAATGGGAAGTTGAAGAAAAAGCAAGCCGACATATACATGACAATAAACCGATACCCCAAAAGAACATTAGGTGGCATTTATGAGAAGTTCAACTTCAGTTATGGTTCTGGATCATATTCCTGGACCAATACTGATACCGAAAACCTTGCGGGCGTTAGATTCTACCGTTCTTTAGAATCAATGAAATTAAGCGAGATAGAAGGCTTTAATCAGGAACATTGGGAGAGATATACTTCTATCTTTTTGGATGTGCCTGAACAAATGAGTTATAATGAGGAAGTACCAGTTAAGGTTATGGCCGTTGATACATTAGGTATCCCCCGCAATGTAAGTGAAAATGCAGATTGTAATATTTTAATCCCAAATGATCTATACTCTGCTGGATGCCTGAAGAATGGGAATATACTATTCCTCGATAAAGGAAAAATCGGTGCTTCTTACAAAGAATTTACGGTTACCGCCTGTTTTAGAGGGTTAAAAGTCAGCAAAAATATAAAGCTTGCCAAAAAATCCGAACAAGAAAATGAAGGAACTACAGAAGGAACCACAGAAGGAACTAATCTGGTGACAGACGAGAAATTTATCTACAGTTCACGAAACATTTTGCTGGGAGGCAGATATATTTTTGATGGCCAGTTGATTTATTATAACAATCCTTTTACGAATGAACTATATAAAATACGCCCGGACTTAACGGATAATACATTTATTTGTTCAGATACTCCAGCATATATTAATACTTACCTTGGTGAGATTATCTATAGTATTGGCGAGTATACTATTTGTGCTATAAATACGGATGGTTCGAACCATAGAGTGGTACTGGATCCTTGTGGGGAGGATTCTCCTGTGATCTCATATGGGGAAAAACTAATTGTCGATTACGAGGGAATATGCTATTTTGACATCGACAAAGGTGAAGATAGTTTTGAATATTTAGAATATAAAAATGAACCTTTTTTATATGACGGGTGGGTATTTCACAAAGATCTTGAAAATAATTCATACAATAAGATGCAAGCAGATTTGTCAGATGATCAAGTAATCATTCCGGATTTTAATTTGATTAATTGTGTTGTTGATGGTGAATGGGTTTATGGTTTTGATGATGAAACCGGGGTTTTAATGCGAATTAATTTAAACAATAGATCAAGACAGAATATAAGTGATGAAGACTGGTTTTTCAAAGGGGTCCGAATGTATTATACTGTATCTAATGGATATGTCTATTATGTAAACGAAGAGGATGAAGATAGACTTTATCGGATTGACTGTAATACAAAAGATATTGAACCTGTTTCTATTCAAAGTAATATTAATGACTTCGGGGTAGCTGCGGGGTGGATTTTCTATGAAACAAATGATAGCTCTCATATAATTAGCGAAGATATGCAGACACATATAAATGGCGAGGATGTTCTTAAACCTACGAGTTAGATGTATCTGATTTATTAGGTTTGGTAGATATATATTATATATGTTACTAGCTAGGCTTTTTGGACGCCCCAAAACGTACAGAGCTATATTTATTAGTGATTTTGTGAAAATATCATTCATATACGCGTAGAATAAATAAAACAAAAGCGGTCTTATGCAAAATACCTTTTATTTACTTGAAACTACCGAAAAAATGTAATACAATATCTTTAATAAATCATTTCAGACCGTTACAGAATTAAGATATTTAACTTAATTACTAATGTCGGTAACAAATTAAAATTTCTAAAAATGGATCCGTATATTTATTTGAATACGGATTTTTTATTTCAGCAAAAAACACACAGCATGGCCGGGGAGCCTATGCTGTTTTATTTTATAAAAAAACATGAAAATAAGCAAATAAGCAAAAGGAAAGGATGAGATTTATGTACGTTAAAAAAGCAAATGAAAGACTTATTCAAATCATTTCAAAAATGACAAGCATTCCTATTAGCATTATTAAAAAATATGGAGTTGATTTTATATTCAATACTCCAGGGGCTGTAAAAGGAATGACAGAAGAAAGAAAAAAAAGAATAGTAATGCTACAGGATTTTGTAAGCATTTGGAATGAAGTAGAATTCCTAAAAGAAGAAATATTGTTAGGCGAATCTAGTCAAACCGGTCAATTCTTTATAAATAGAATCGGACATAAAAAAGACAAAGAATATTTCGAAGTTGCTTTTCTTTCAAGCAGCAATAAAATTATAGAAATAGAAACACTAACTGGTTCAATATCCAATTGTGCTGTACCTGTGAGAGAAATAATAAAATCTGCACTTGCTTATAATGCGAAAAGCCTGATGTTGTCTCATTCGCATCCAGGCGGAAGCTTAAAAGCTACTCATGCAGACATCAGTGTAACAAAGACAATTGTCGCTGCCGCTAAGCTTTTTGATATAACGGTTTTAGATCACATTATCGCAACAGAAAATAATTATTTTAGCTTTAGGGAAAATAGCCTAATGTAACAAACGTGGAAATAAATTAATATATCTTGGCGATGTGATATTCCCTATGAAAGCAGCATGAAAAATTACTATGCTGTTTTGTTATTTAAAGACAGAAGAGAGGAGTTTTAATTTATGCTAATTGAAAAATTATATCCCCGACAAAAAGCGTTAAGGGAAAGAACCATCATGAATGTTCCGGAGGAGTTTGCTGAGGATAACGGGTTTTATGTTACCGTAGCAATAACAAAGGGACTATACAGGCTACTTAAATACAACATTCCTGTTATTACAGAAAAGACTAAGATTGCGCAAGATGACTATTCCTTAAAAATACTGAATCAAGATTATTGGGAACGTTTAAGTGATGTATTATGGACAACTAATCTTGAACGTAATAAGGATAGAAACAGAAAAAAGAAAGAGTTTTCTTTTTCCGTTTTTTTGCCACATTACGAAACCGTAAAAAACAAAGCCGGTGATGACCGTCAAAAACTAATCCCGAGCAAGAAAATAAAATTTAAACGTGACCGAGGTGATCATGGCGAACTAGTTTTTACAATAATGCTGGCAGAGGAAAATTGTATTTGGTAGCTTTTAAAAGAAAGAGAGGATGTTCTATATGAAAAAAATAACCCAAATAAAGTTTGTAAAAAAAATAGAGTTGCAGCTTTGTGACAAGGAAGTACCAAAAGAAGAAAATTACTTAAATCTAAATTATTTCACATGTAAATTATGTCATTGGCAATTTTATGGAGACATGGTTCGCTTTGGACATGGGCACTCTACGGAATGTAAACAAATCCCAAACTTTTGTCCTGGCTGTGGAATAAAGATAGAATTCTCAAAAAACGAAAAAGTATTTACTGTTTTAGGTGTAAATAAGTCAAGCAATGGAATGTATTCATTAATAATATAATTATTGCTATATTTGTTACATAGCAGAAACTATTTTTGAAACATAACATTCAATTTTTAAAATTAACCCAATCTAACACAATGTATATTGTGTTAGATTGGGCTTTTTCATTCTAAGCCTTGATGTTAAACGGTTTGAGAGCAAAATATTAAAAAATACTTTTCCGTGTTGATTTTGTATCTAACATATTATATTATTTAAGTAGGTTATGTTAGATTAGTTGCAGATTATTGTAAGGAGGAAATATTTTGAATTCAGTAGAGCCAATCCGAGATGAAAAAAAAATTAAAGCAATGAAGGCAATGCTTAAAAGTGAAAGTATCCGAAATTACACATTATTTACTCTTGGTATTAATATTGGTTTGCGTGTTAGTGATTTATTAAATTTAAAAATTTTTGATGTATGGTCTGAAAAGGGAAAAGTTAAAGATAGCATTTATATGCGTGAAAAAAAGACAGGCAAGGAAAAAATATTTGTATTAAACAAAACTGCTAAAGAGGCCATAAAGGAATATGTCGGCAGCTTAAACAATTTTGATATGGATTGGTTCCTTTTTAAATCACGAAAAGGTAAAAACCGCCCGATTTCAAGGATTCATGCTTATGAAATATTAAATAATGCAGCTCGTATGATAGGAATAAAAGAAAAGATAGGTACGCATACATTAAGAAAAACGTTTGGGTATCATGCTAGAATGCGAGGAACACCCATTGAGATCCTTCAAAAAATATTTAACCACACATCCCCGGCAATAACAATGAGATATATAGGGATAACTCAGGATGAAATAGAAAACGTATATCTGGATTTAAATCTTTGATTAAATAGGGCAGGAAAGGCTATGAAATTAATAAAAGACCATATTAACAGCCTCATGGTAAATCCAAAGTAATCTTTACATTAGAAACATTATCAATTTTTTTGAAAAGGGTTTCTTAGGGTTAATAGTTTTTGCAAAAAGTATAAATGGGATAAAACATGCGAAACGTGCTCATCTCCTGTAAATAGAAATGAATAATGATTTTATATTACCCTTGCTTCAAAAACCGCTTAAAATCGAAAATAGAGCGTGGCGTATTATAACAACATTCCTATTAACTTCTCATTTTACATTAATATAGATTGTACGGTTATTTTTATTATAAAATAGCAATTGACAACTTCCGTATACGGAATTAAAATAAGTATGAGGTTCTTATTTTCGTATTTATTTTATATTTACATGCTACAGTTACGGAGTGGAACCGATTATCATCTGTAAGTGTAAGGAGGATTAATTAGATGTTAACAACACAAGAAGCTGCAGCGTTTCTAAATGTATCTTCACGATTCATTCGGATGCTCATATCTTCTGGGAAACTGAAAGCTGAAAAAAAAGGTCGGGATTGGGATATCTGCGAAGAATCCTTACATGCCCTTAAAAAAGAAGGCTACGGACAAAATAGAAAACCCTAGTCACACTTAAATATAATACTCACATGGAGGTGCGGAATGGCTGTCAGTTATAAAAAGTTATTTCACTTTATGATAGAAAAAGACATATCCAATGTTGAATTCCAACGCAGAGCTGGATTTTCCGGTAATATATTAACCTAGCTGAAACGCAACAGCTACGTGTCTTTGGAGAGTATAGAAACCATTTGTAAAGTTTTAGACTGCAAGGTTGATGATATTTTAGAGTTTGTACCTAATGAGGTGCAAGATGGAGGAAAAACTAATGGCTAACAAATTGGAATTAACGTGGTATGGAAAGGATGAGCCGATTCATATAGAACCGCGTTTATTAATAGAAAATAAGGCTATGTCAAACACAACTGCTGACCCAGACACAGAAAATATGCTGATTCATGGTGATAACCTTTTGGCGCTAAAAGCATTAGAGAACAAATTCTCTGGTCAAATAAAATGTATTTACATAGATATAATCACTACGAAAATGATACAATTTAATTACCCTATTTTGAAGGCTTCCTAAGGGGGTGAAGGTTCAAAAAAGGGGGTTTAGCTTTTGACCGGGATTGCCGGTTATTTTTATATAGGCCGGATTAGTTAATGGTAGTATTGATATGGTTGGTATGCAATTCAATTAAGAAAAGAGGAGTTGTATGAATCAGATCACAGAAGTGACCCGAAGAGATATAATTGACATTCTGGTTAATGGGTTTACCCATACAGTGTTTGTGGATAAACCGCACCCAGATTTTTTCAATTATATAGAATCCGAAGATTATGATGTAAAAATAGATTATTGGGGTAGGCTTGATGAAATAACTTTTTTGAAGAGACTCTATCCGCTCAATCAATTACCTTCATTCGACAGCCGTTTCAAAGATGCAGAAGGTGATATATGGCAACATACAGTTAACAATGATGATTATGGATTGGGTTGGGTTTTTGATGATGACAGATTTCATTTATCATCAGGCAATGACGATAAATATCTTTTAGATTTCCTTTGTGAAATACTCCATCCGGCTGTTCGGGACGATAAGAAAAATTGGAGGGCTTTACTTGAGATATTAAACGAGTTGCTGCAACCAGATGGATATAGTATTAATCCGGTGGCGAATATATCTGGTCGGGATATATACGGCTGGAAAAATCTCAGGATTGGAGAAAAAGTTGTAACCGGACAAATAGATAATATTAAGAATGCATTTAACAGCGACTATGTTACTGTACAAGTTGATTTAATGTATAGCTTGATTCACATAGCCCCACATTCCGCTATTGGCAAGGCCAAAGAGCTAATCGAAATATGCTGCAAAACTATTTTAGACGAACAGAACATACAATATGATTCAGGCTTGGATTTAATCCAACTAATGAAGGTAGCTTGTGAAAGCATTGGGTTGAGTCCTAAAAAATTAAAAGACGGGGTTACGGGTCAAAGCATTGCCGCTCGTATTTTGGGAAATCTAGGGAATATAGCACAAGGGATGGCTGAGTTAAGAAATTTGTATGGCGATGGTCATGGTAAAAATAAAAGCTTTCAGCCTCTTCCACCACGATATGCGCACTTGGCAGTAGGTTCATCTGTAGCGGCTGTTCATTTTATGTGGGATACATATCAAGAACGCATAGGAATCAGTGAGGTGTGAAAATGTCTAAGTTTCAATATTACTCAACTAAACAACTTGTAAAATTCTTTTTGGAACAAGGGAAAGAGGGCGAATGCTGGGACTTCAAGCAGGAGTGGCATGATGATATGTCCAACTTGATTAAAGACATTATTTGCTTAGCTAATACTGTGCATGATGAAAATTGCTATATAATCTTTGGTGTCTCAGATGATCTGAGAATTGTGGGTATGCAAAAGCCCCGCAGAAAACAAGCTGATATTATTGATGCAATTTCAAACTTACATTTCGCAGGCGATAATTATCCCAAAATTTCAATAGAGACAATCAAATATAATGGCATCGAGCTCGATGTGTTAATTATAAATGACACCGATAGAACCCCAATATTTCTAAAAAAGCAATATGGAAAAATGCGTGAAGGCTGTATATACTTACGCATCGGGGATAAAAACACACCTGACAATAGTAATGCGGATGTTTGTGACATAGAAAATCTTTGGAGAAAAAGATTAGGTCTAACAAAAGCACCGTTGGATTATATTTATGACCGCATGAAAAACAAACTCGAATGGACGGACAAAGAATATAGTTTTTACAACATCTTTAAACCGGAATATACTATTGAAATTGTATCTGAAGAGGATGACAGAGAAAAAGACGAATTTTATTCTTTTGCCATGACGAACGAGAGCACATCATTTAATATTCTAAATATAAAATATCAACAGACTATTCTTGAAAGCTTCCAATTAGTAGTGTTGGACAGTGGGCGTCTCCAAATACCTGTCCCAGAATGGGGATTTATCTGCCATGATGAATATGGAGTGCACAACAAATACAGTTATAAATTTTACGTGTTGGAAAGTAAGCGATTCCGGGTATTGACTTTCTTATATGATCAAGAAAATAGCGATGAGCAGTATGCTTTTGATAACCTAAAAGATGTAGTTTTATTTTACCAGTCAGATGATGAGCGAGTAGCCTTTGAAGTATACATAGAGGAACATCAAGAATTAGTAGATCATCAATTAAAAACCATTGACCGATATAATCATATAAGGGCAGGAAATCAAAAGAAAACTGATGTATATAAAGAACGGTTACGTGTTGGCGTGGCTTTGAATAACTTGCTACGCGAATGGCGAAAGAGGAGGGTATGCAATGAACAGAATAGACATTATTAACCGAATTGGTGACAAGTATCATATAGGGAATACAGAGAACGGAGAATTTAGCTATGTACAAGCACTGAAATCTGTGGGCAAAGACATTAACGACTATCAGAAAGCCACAACGGGTACGAAGCACCAGTTTCTTGATATAAGATTTGAAAACGATAGGCTTGTTGTTCTTGTCGAATGCAAAAACAAATTTAGCAAGTGGCCGAAAGATAGAATCCAAGCACAGTTGCAGGATTATGTGCGCTTCGAAAAGGCTTATTCCGATAAGAAAATTGTTGCTATTTTAGCAGAAACCGATGGGGATGACATTTGGGTTTGGTACGGACAATCCGTTATTATCGATGATGAACATCGTAATGATGAAGAAACCACACTTAAGGCATTTGAAGAATATGAGAATCTTTGCTTTGGCAAAGTTAACGATAAAATCAAAGTGGTAGATTCGATAAAAACGTTAAACGAAATGCTTCATTCTGATGGAATTAATGAGAAATTAAGAAGTCAGTTTGTAGGCACCTGCCTTCTTGCTCTAAAAAATGGACTTATATATAAGGATGTCAAGGAGACAATAAATCCTTCTACAGGGAAAAAGCTTTCTCCTGAGCAGGTCGTTATACGTGGTATAAAAGACATTTTGGAAGGGCTGCTTACTAAGAGTGGAAGTATAAACAAAGCCAGCAAACTTGCGATTCTTAACAACAAAGTATTGGATGATCAAGATATTGCATGTCTAACATATGCAGAATTGAAAGCTATCCTTATCTATATCGATGAAAATGTTGTTCCTTATATCAACGATAAAAACACAGCAGGTCAAGATTTACTTAACCTGTTCTTTACGACCTTCAATAAGTATGTAGGAAAATCAGACAAGAACCAGGCGTTTACTCCAGATCACATTTGCGACTTTATGAGCAAAGCAGTTGGTGTAAATAAAAATTCTCGAGTTTTAGATCCCTGCTGTGGAAGTGGCGCTTTCTTAGTTCGTGCCATGACTGACGCTATGGATGACTGTGATACTGAAAAGGAGCGCGAAAATGTTAAGCGTAATCAGATTTTCGGAATCGAATATGAGGAAGGAGCTTTTGGCCTTTCTTCTACGAATATGCTTATACATGGAGATGGAAACTCAAATGTCATACAAGATTCTATGTTTAACCGGGCGAAATGGATTGAAGATAACAATATTAGTATTGTGTTGATGAATCCTCCTTATAATGCAACTAAAAAAAACTGCGATCCGGAATACACAAAGAAGTGGGATTCAAAGAAAAAAGAAGATCCATCCAAGGGATTACATTTCGTTGAATGGGTTGCACGGCACTGCCCTTCTACATGCAAAATGGCTGTTTTATTACCAATGCAGGCGGCTATCGGTAATACAGGAGAGGTCAAAACATTTAAAAAGAAAATGTTGGATAACTATACACTTGATGCAGTTTTTTCTTTGCCGACAGAAATTTTTTATCCGGGTGCTGCAGCTGTAGCATGTTGCATGGTATTTGACTTGTCTCAAAAACACGAAAAAGCGAATAAAGAAACCTTCTTTGGATATTTTAAGGATGATAAATTTATCAAGAGAAAAGGGCTTGGACGCATTGAGAAAACAGACTCTGAAGGAAATACCCTTTGGAATAAAACAGAGGAACAGTGGCTGGATTTGTACAAAAACAAAAAGGTTGTTACTGGGTTATCAGTAATGCATAAAGTCTCCTGGAAAGATGAGTGGCTTGCCGAAGCATATATTGAAACAGACTATTCTTCGTTAACAAAATCTGATTTTCAGCAAACTATCAATGATTATCTTTCCTATCTGATAAAGGAAGGTTATGTTTATGAATCTTGATTTTGAAAATTGGAAGACATTTGATGTGAATGATATATTTTACTTGTTTAATGGAAAGGGAATAACTAAAGAAGAGATTGAAGAAAATCCAGGAGATTTCTTTGCAGTACAAAGTGGTGCTGAAAACAACGGTTGCATTGGACGTATAGATAAAGATTATTGCATAAATAAGGGATACACTTATACAGACGAGCCGTGTTTAACTGTTGCAAGAACTGGGTCTGCAGGATTTGTTTCATACCAGCATTATGGATGTGTGGTTGGAGATTCTGCAAAGATTTTATTACTAAAAAATAAGGTGAAAAGAAGCACTCCCATATATTTGTTCCTTAGAACTATTCTAATGAAGCTACAATATAAGTATACTTATGGTCGAAAGGTTACTGAAAATAAATATCTTTCCGAAAAAATACTTTTGCCAGCTATAGATGAAGAGACTCCGGATTGGATGTTTATGGAGAATTACATTTCTTCTCTCGATTATAAAATGCCAAAAACTACAGTTCGGCTTTCGAAAGGTATGGATTTAAAGACCAAAGAATGGAAAGAATTTTATCTACATAAATTATTTAAGGCTGGGATGGGGAATGGCATAGATGCAATTTTGACCAGTAGTGATAACCCCATGTATAATTACGTATCGCGTGACAGTAATGGAAACGGAGTCGTAGGTTTTGTAGATGAAATTGACGGGCAAGAACCATTCCCAAAAGGTGCGCTGTCTCTTGCTTTGGGAGGTAGCTTTTTAGGATCTTGTTTTATACAGAAAGAGACTTTTTACACGGCACAAAACGTAGCTGTTTTACAAGAGAAATTTCCAATGAGTAATCATGTAAAACTATTTATCGCAACACTCATAAGAAACGAAAGTAAAATTAAATATCAAGCGTTCGGAAGAGAACTTAACTCACATTTTAGGAAAGATTTTACAATCAAATTACCTATTAAACATGACAAAAATGGAATCGTGTACGATTCTTCACTTGAATTTTCGGACTTGGGATACATTCCAAACTGGGAATGGATGGAACAATATATGAAATATTTGCCTTATAGTGATAAATTTTAGCTTTGATTTCATAAAAATAAAAGGTGCTACATATTTGAAAGTTATGAATACCCGCCTTTTCAATGAGCGGATTGTTTCATTCATGGAGCGTGAATTCGAATAACATTATCGGATGAAACCATCTAGAATCTGCCTAGTGCTCTTGGAAAGGTTCAGTAATTGAAGGAACGATTGCGTTAATTATAAGTATTTTTTCGTAGTCAACTGTTACATAAATTTAAACACCAACTAAACACCAAAGGCTTCGTTACAGTGCCGAAATGTCCCGCAGTATGGGGCTTTCTGCTGTATCGAAGTCTTTCTTCTCGAAGTAAATCTCAATCCCCTTTTCCTTTAGCTGGCGGACTGTTGTAAGGCTGTCTACCGTATTACGGGCAAATCGGCTGACCGACTTGGTGACTATAAGGTCAATCTTTCCGGCAAGGGCATCCGTAATCATGCGCTTAAATCCTTCTCGGTTTTTGGTGTTTGTGGCTGATATCCCTTCATCGGTATATACTTCTACAAACTTCCAATCGTCACGGCTTTTGATGTAATTGGTGTAATAATCGACCTGTGCTTCATAGCTTGTAACCTGCTCCTCGCTGTCGGTGGAAACACGTGCGTATCCGGCTGTGCGGCGTTTTCTTTGCTCGTTTATTGGAGCAGCAGTGAAACGGCTAATCGTAGCAGGAATGGTCGTTACATTTTTAGCTGTTTTCGCTCTGCTCATGTTTATCCCTCCAAACCTGTGTCATTTTCTTGCTTTGGCGTTGTTTTCGTTCTTCTGACCACGCTGGCTGTTGGCGCTTAAACTGCCACTGCCGTGTAACCTCGCTACCGTTCTTGAGGTGGAAAATCAGCTCCTCATTGGAAACCA
>ENA-UOOH01000412-UOOH01000412.1-fermentation-metagenome-genome-assembly--contig:-NODE-412-length-49804-cov-3.999437_pt1 | contig 49804 bp, 52 predicted proteins | sample MGYA00245778_ERZ724025 | MGnify/ENA primary metagenome ERZ724025 (study PRJEB28704, sample SAMN03018313) | fermentation metagenome | biome: anthropogenic terrestrial biome; feature: soil; material...
CTCAATCAACGTACTATTTGTACGCCTCAATCGCGGGCCTATTGAGCGCCTTGCTTTTCGCTTCCGTCGCTCGCTCTGCACAGCTTGTTGATTGTGCGCCCTATAAACCACGATAATCACACTTTGCCACCATCCCTCATAGTATATCCTAGAAATTTGCCCAGACAGATTTCGCGCTACAAATAGAGAAAAACAAGAATACCAAGGAGGGAAAGTATCGTGGCTGACCTTAAATGTGAATTTCCTGAGGGTTGCATGTTGGATTTATGGGCACAGGTGATAAAAGCCAAGTTCTGTGAAAAACAGGTTAAAGTATTGGACACCGTCTTCTGTGTACCGGATGAACAAGTCGGAGGAAAGATTCGTGCGGTTGAGGACATTAAAGTCAAGGTTATTCAGGCCTATGAAGATCTGAGCTGTTACAACAAGGTTAAAATCTTTATAGAATTTGAAGTAATTCTCTTCGTAATTGTTGGAAACGAATATCAAATCATCACCGTAAGTGACTGTTATAGTCAGGTCATTGAACTGGACGAATTTGATCCGCCGCTCAGCGTTGAAGAGTTTAGAGAAGAGGTTGATCAGTCTGAAATCTGCCTGAGAAACTGGAGTTTTGACTACGAGATATTGGGCAACAGCGAAGATTCTAGCAACCCGGCCAACCTGTCCCAACCGCTTAACGGCACCGCCATCTGCTTGCGGGTTTTTGTTGACATTATTGACAAACTGGGCAAAATGCATTGTGTTATAGTATACGGGGAAATTGATCCCGACGAGTGCAAATAGCATAATGGTCGATGCTCGGCGTAATGCCGGGCATTTGTTTTTGGAGGAATCAATGAGGAACCTGAAAAGAATCGAACGGCCGACGAAAAATGCCATGCGTGCCAGGCTTGAAAAAGTTTTACAGCAATACCAGGATATAGACCTGATCATCAGTCAATTCCACCGCGAAACAGAGCATGATGACTACAGGCGATTTTGGGATGAAATTCAGCGTAACAACAACGAATTGATTCAGCAGATCTCCAGGTATATGGTGGTGCGCTGCAACCGTTGAATATAGGGTAAAGCAGGTGCTGCTTTTAATGGACCCGTTAACCGGTTAATTTTGGCTGAGATGTCACTACTGTGAACTATTGCATAGTATAGAATACATTACATTACATCCTGGAGAGTATACCATGAAAAAACTGGGATTGGCACTGGGTGGAGGGGGATTAAAAGGCCTGGCCCATATCGGGGTTTTGCAGGCTTTGGAGCAGAACGGGATCAAACCGACATTTATTTCCGGCACCAGCGCCGGGAGCATTGTGGCCGCCTTATACGCCAGCGGAATGAAACCGGACCAAATGGCTATGCAGGTGAAGCAGCTTAAACCATGTGACTATCTGGATTATAATATTGGCGGCTTGATAAAGTATATTATAGGACTTTTATTGCCGGGGAGCCATTGGCCCCTGCAGGGGGTAATAAAAGGCCGCCGCCTGGAGCGGCTGATGTATAAATGGACTCGAGGATTGACCTTGAACCAGATTAAAATACCCACAGCCATTATTTCCTGTAATATCAATACCGGCTATGAGGTGGTATTCTGCAACCGCCGCATTCCCACTGGGCAGCGGCGGGTGCAGGTATTGCACCAGGCCCTTTTGAGCGAAGCGGTGCGATGCAGCACCGCCATTCCTGCAACCTTTGTACCGCGAAAATATGGCGATATGCTCATGGTGGACGGCGGACTCAGAAGCATGGTGCCTGCGTGGGTGCAAGTCGCCATGGGAGCAGAATATATCCTGGCCATTGACCTCGGGCAGGAGCAATACCACAGTGATGTGGACGGCATACCTGCTCTGATTTCCCGCAGCCTGGAGATTTTGACCTATGAGACCTCGGTGATGGATGAACAGCTATATGCTGATATGGTGCTTTTCCCGGTATTGGATAACATAGGTTTGGGTGATATTGATAAAGCTGACTGGATTATAGCACAGGGTAGGCAAGTTATGGAAAGGCGGATCGAGGAGTTGATCAAAGCCTTAAGTGCCTAAGCCGGTAACATAACCGCTTTTGTCAACATATAATATTCACAAAGTCATAGCGGTGATAAACCAATCGCCTATTCCACATAACCTAGCTGAAGCGGGGAGGAGGTTTTAAATGGCAACTGATAAATTCGAACATGCCACTTTTTACTTGACCAGAAGTCAGGTTAACGATATCAAGGAATTGGCTAGAAAGAACCAGATTTCTCGGAGTGCTTTAGTCCGCATGATCATTCGCGAATATTTATCCCGTATCCAGGAAGGGCAAGACCGATCCTCCTAAGAATTAAAATAAATGGCGAAGCCGGCGTAACTTCACCATTACTTCATAAGACAGCGTTAAGCTGTCTTTTTTATGTGGTTATAAAAACCATAATATTTAGACTTGTCCAGTATAAAGCACCTTAGAAAATGGCATTTTATATGATGTATAAATTAATGGCTAGAATCTAATGCGGATTTAAGCAAACAGTCGGGTTTATATCTTTCCATTTAGGAGATACTCCAATTTGAAGGGAGGTTTTGCTGCATGAAAAAAATTTCATTTCTTCTACTCGGAATAATCTTATTGATCATGTTTGCATATGTATGGGAAGATATCCGGGGTACATCGCTGAGCCAGGATGTGCTTCGATTACACGTTATTGCTAACAGTGACAACCCCAGTGACCAGCAATTGAAACTTATGGTCAAGGATCAGGTGGTTGCACAGATGCGAGAAGTCCTGGTAGACGCCCCGAATGCGGACCAGGCCCGTCAGATCGCTATCAGAGAAATACCCGCCATTAAAAGAAGCGCTGAGGAAACCATCGCAGCGCATGGCTATGACTATACGGTTGATGTCGAGGTGGGACAGTACGCTTTTCCCACCAAGAGCTACGGCAATCTGGTATTTCCGGCTGGTGATTATCAAGCGGTTCGGGTAATCATAGGCGAGGGACAGGGCAAAAACTGGTGGTGTGTACTCTTTCCTCCCCTGTGTATGGTATCTTCTTCAGATCAGGGCCTTAGTCTGGACAGCCCCCAGCAGGCGGAGATAACTCTGAAATGCTTGAAGTTCTTGCCCAAGGGTTTGCAGATCACCTTTATGGGAAAACAGCACGAAGGATAAATCATGAATCATAATTCCTCTAACCCCCCTAATTAAGGGAACGGCCCAGTCGTTCCCTTTTCCTTTGTGAGGATATATAATGTAAAAAAAATGGGGGATAATATGGAAACGCTTATAATTGAAGCGCCGGCCAAGGTGAATCTGACCCTGGACGTCAAGTATAAAAGGGAAGACGGTTATCATGAATTGGAGTCAGTAATGCATCAGATTAACCTGATCGATCGCATTACTATACGTGAAGGGCCCAAAGGGACCATCAACTTGCGCTCCAATCATCCGGCCTTACCCAACGACCAGGGGAATCTGGCTTATAAAGCAGCGCACCTTCTCTTGACAGAATATGGGCATGGGGAAGGGGTGGACATCAGTATTGAGAAGAATATTCCGCTGGGAGCAGGGTTAGCCGGAGGCAGTACAGATGCTGCCGCAGTTCTGTGGGGCATGGACCAAATCTTCGGCTATAAGCTGGAATTGGCAGTTTTAATGAAGGCCGCCACGAAATTGGGGTCAGATATCTCTTTTTGTCTTTTGGGACGGCATTACTGGCCGGATGCAGACCAAGCCTGTCCGGGTTTACCAGGAGCTACGGCTATTGCCCGTGGACGAGGTGAGGTTTTAGAAGAGATGCCCAACAGGTATCTGCCCTGGATACTCCTGGTTAAGCCTGATTATCAAGTCTCAACTGCCCGAGTATACCAGGGTTTACGCCTTGACGAGATCAGGCAAAGGCCTGATACTCCAGCTTTTCTTGCAGCCTGGCAGGATTGTGATATGATGAATATAGCCAAAAATCTAGTGAATGTGTTAGAATCGGTAAGCATAGGGATCTACCCGGAAATAGCCTCTATCAAAGCCGATATGATCAAGTATGGCGCCCTTAACGCCTTGATGTCTGGCAGCGGGCCAACCGTTTTCGGCATCTTTGGCGAAGAGAAAGCTGCGGATCAGGCCAGAAAAAGATTTTTAGAGCATTATAAAGAAGTGTTTTTGGTATCATCTTATGGCAGGGGTGAGAAAAGTGCAGGAACGAAGATTGCTACCGGTTAATCTAGACTCCTACAAACCGCTTAGGGAACTGGTCTTAGAAGCAATCAGGGAAGCCATAATCAACGGCACCCTCAAACCCAGAGAACGTCTGATGGAAATACAAATGGCAGAAGAACTTGGGGTTTCGCGGACCCCTATACGGGAAGCTCTGCGAAAGTTGGAATTAGAGGGCTTTATCGTCATGGTTCCGCGCAAAGGAGCCTATGTGGCGGATATTTCCACCAAGGATATAGCTGATGTATTCGAGATCAGGGCTTCGTTGGAGGGATTGGCTGCTGGTCTTGCGGCGGAGCGAATTACTGATGAAGAGCTGGAAATTATGGAACGCTGCCTGGTGATCAAAGCGGAGGCTATTGCCACTGCAGATTTTGATAAGCTGGTTGACATCGATACCAAATTTCACGAAGCTATTTATAAAGCCAGCCGTAATGAACGATTATGGGCCATCGTAAATAACCTTCGTGAGCAGATCCAACGATTGCGCATGACTTCTTTGTCTGTTCCGGGACGGATGTATCAGTCCTTAAAAGAGCATCGCGCTATTGTAGAGGCTATACAATCCCGTGATGTCAGCCTGGCACGGCAGTTGGCGCAGGATCATATTGAAAATGCCGAAAATGTTATGATGGAATCGATTAAACGGGATGGTTTGCCCAGATAGTGAGGAACTGTGATGCTATATGATGCTATCATTCTGGCCGGGGGACAGAATGCCTCTGAGTTGAAAAAGATAGCGCCCTATGAAAACGAAGCCTTGATTATAATCGGCAACAGCCCCATGATTAGTTATGTTTATCGGGCCCTACGGGCTTCCCAAAACGTCGGTCGAATCGTTATCAGCGGTCCAGTTAAAGATCTTCGCGTAATACTATCTAAAGACCCCGATCTGCTGTTCGTTGAAGGCGGTGAAAACGCCATGGCAAGCTTTGCCAATGCAGTCGAACTGCTTAAAGAACGGCATATGAGTGAGAGCCTTCTGGTTATGCCTACCGATATTCCGTTTATCACTACAGCTGCGATTGACGATTTTATCGCTCAATCGGAGCAGTACCATGCCGATTTCTTTTATCCTATAACCAGTAAAGCAGTAAATGAGCATAAATTTCCCGGGGTTTCCCGAACTTATGTCAAGCTCCGGGAAGGAATTTTTACCGGAGGCAACTTGTTTATCATTCGCAGCCGGGTTATTAATCAGGTCATGCATATGGCCCAAGAGCTGGTTAAGAGAAGAAAAAGCCCCCTGGCTATGGCACGCCTGTTCGGGCTGGGATTAGCCCTGCAGTATCTCTTAAACAGGCTTTCTATACCAGCGGTGGAAAAGCGCTTTGCGGAAGTGATGGGGATTAGCGGAAAAGCTCTGATTTCTGATTATGCCGAGGTCGGAGTAGATGTAGACAAACCCAGCGATCTGCATTTGGCCCAGACCTATCTGGCAGGATCAATCTAAAAAACCACAGGCTATCTTCGCGGCTTTTTTATCAGAGCTTAGTATGGTTTTCAGGTTTCCATTTGGCTTAGACAGGAAATTGTTATTTCTATGTAGAATTCTAATAATTCTCAACTATTTACACGCTTTTTATAAAAGCGTGCCAGACCGTCGACAAAAGCGAATAACTGCGTTGCTCAATAGGTCCGCTCAATCAACGTACTATTTGTACGCCTCAATCGCAGACTTATTGAGCGCCTTGTTCTTAGCTTCCGTCGCTCGCTCTGCCCAGCTGGTTGACTTTTCAACAAGCTGACACGCTTTTTATAAATGTGTGCTAACTGGTTTGATATACGCATGGTTGTTCATTGGATAGTAGTTCAAGGGGAGCGATATATTTTGGTTAATGCCGCGGTAATACTGGCTGCCGGGAAAGGCGTGCGCATGCGTTCGGCTTATCCCAAGGTCGTTCATAAGGTTGCGGGCCTGCCTATGATTCAGCATGTCGTTCAGGCAGTACAGGCTGCAGGAATAAAAAACATATATGTAGTGGTGGGCCATGGCCGGGAAGATGTGATTAAGTCTCTGACCGGCCTTGAGGTCGAGTTTGTCGTTCAAGAACAGCAATTGGGGACCGGGCATGCTCTTAAACAAGCCGAAGTCCTGTTAAACCAAGCAGATACGGTTATGGTCCTTTCCGGAGACATCCCGCTAATTCAAACCAGCACTCTGACCAACCTCCTCGCCTGGCATGTGGAGAACCATGCGGCAGCTACGGTTTTGTCGGCTGCAATTGATGATCCTGCGGGCTATGGACGGATTATAAGGAATCAGGATCAGTCTTTGCACAGGATCGTTGAAGAAAAAGATGCCAGCCTGGAGCAAAAACGTATTAAGGAGATCAATTCGGGCATCTATTGCTTTAACTGCCGCGAGGTATTTCCGCGCTTATCGGGCTTGACCACCCACAATGCTCAGGGAGAGTATTATTTGACCGACGTTTTGGCCATGATGATTAATGATGGTCATCGGGTGGGAGTCTTGGTATGTGAAGACAGCAACGATGTCTTGGGCATCAATGATCGTGTACAGATGGCACGCTGCGAGGCTATTATGCGCCAGCGCAAAAATGTTGCTTTGATGCAGGCCGGGGTTACTATGATGGCCCCTGAAACAGTATTCATCGATCAGCAGGTAGTGATAGGCGAGGATACGGTCATCCGTCCCAATACCATTATTGAAGGCGATACCGTGATCGGCCCGGAATGCGATATAGGCCCGGCGGTGAGAATCAGCGATACGGTGGTCGGCCGCAAAGTTGTGATTGAGACAGCTAGAGTCATAGATTCCCATATTGGAGATCAATGTACTATTGGACCGTTTGCCTACCTGCGTCCGGGAACCAGATTGGGCAAAGGGGTTAAGGTAGGCGATTTCGTTGAAATAAAAAATTCTACGGTTGGGGAAGGCAGTAAGATTCCACATCTGAGTTATGTGGGCGATGCCCAGGTGGGAACCGGTGTTAATGTCGGCGCCGGGACCATCACCTGCAACTACGACGGGGCCAACAAATCCCCGACCTTTCTCGAAGATGGTGTTTTTATCGGCAGTAATACCAACCTGGTAGCACCCATCAGGATTGGCAAGAATTCAGTAACCGGAGCAGGGTCAACCATAACCCGGGATGTTCCCCCCGACAGCCTGGCAGTGGAACGTGCCAAGCAAAGAGTCATCAAGGGCTGGTCCAGAAAAACCAAAGACGATCAGGAGGTAACAGAGTAATGAAAGTGTCCAGATGGCGTATGAAGCTGTTTACTGGCAATGCCAACACCGCACTGGCGCAGGCTATCGCAAAGTATCTGGGCATCCCGGTTGGGGACGCCAAGGTGACTAGATTTTGTGATGGTGAAATTGGATGCGAAATAGATGAGAGTGTGCGTGGTGTAGATGTCTTCGTGGTTCAACCTACCTGTTCGCCGGTTAATGACAATTTGATGGAACTCTTGATCATGATCGATGCCTTTAGACGGGCCTCGGCTTCACGCATTAACGCTGTAATTCCTTACTATGGGTATGCCCGTCAGGATCGCAAAAGCCGGGCCAGAGATCCTATCACCGCCAAACTGGTGTCCAATCTGATCGTAGAAGCTGGTGCTCAGAGGGTGGTGGCAGTAGACCTGCATGCCAATCAGATTCAGGGATTCTTTGATATACCGGTTGATCACCTCCCCGGGGTTCCCACCATCGCCGAATACTTAAAGCGCAAGCAGTTCGGTGATCAGGCAGTGGTGGTTTCCCCCGACGTAGGGGGTGTGACCCGTGCCCGCGACCTGGCCGCCAAACTGGGAGCACCGCTGGCGATTGTGGATAAACGCCGGCCAGCCCCGAATCAGCTGGAAATAATGAATGTTATCGGTGATGTTAATGGTAAACATGTCATAATAGTTGACGACATCATCGATACCGCCGGCACCATTTGCGAGGCCGCCCGGGCCATGGTGGAAAAAGGCGCCCGCGAAGTATACTGTTGCTGTACCCATCCGGTATTTTCGGGACCCGCGATTGAACGCCTGGCTGCTGCACCTTTTAAGGAGATAGTGGTTACCAATACTATTCCACTGGCTCAGGGCAAAACACTTCCCAACATGACGGTCTTGTCTATCGCCCCCTTGGTTGGAGAAGCCATATTGAGAATACATGAGGATCTTTCGGTAAGCAAACTTTTCGAAGTATAAGAAATACGGGTCGCGCCAACTCCGGCCTGTGCCGGAGTTTTTTATTGGGCAAATAAGCTATAATAAATAAATGGATTACGGTTGCGGGGTGCGGTGAAGATGAAATTGGTGGTTGGCCTGGGGAATCCGGGCAAAAGGTATAGTGAGACCAGACATAATCTGGGCTTCAAAGTTGTCAATGAATTGGCCCGGCGCCATCGGATCGAGAAGGAGGAAAACCGGTTTGATGCGATTGTTGGCCACTGCCGGATGAATGCGGAAAAAGTCTTGCTTCTGAAGCCCTTGACATATATGAACCTGAGCGGCAAAGCGGTTCAGCCCTTGATGCGGTTTTATAAAATCGATCTGCAAGATCTGGTGGTGATTTATGATGATATGGATCTGCCCCCCGCCGCGTTGCGTATCAGGGCTACCGGCGGCAGCGGAGGGCACAAGGGAGTCGCATCCATTATTGAGATGCTGGGCTGTCAGGATTTTGCGCGTATCCGCATTGGAATCGGCCGTCCCCCCCATGGCGTGGTGGAATGGGTATTATCAACACCTCTCCCCGAAGAAAGACCTGATTTGGAAGCCGCAGTTAACAATGCAGCAGATGCAGTGGAGTCTTGGGTAAAAGAAGGTCTGCTCAAAGCCATGAACCGATTCAACTAGCCCCGTATAATCACCTGACGCTATAGGGGACAATATCAATAAAAATAATGTCAGGGGGCTGACAGAATTGAAGATTTATCATACCTGTGAGTGTTGTGGCCGCATCCACAAGACCTCGGAAATTGAAGGCCAAACCGGCATTGTTGAGTTGTATGACCTCTGCCAGGAGTGTGCCGAGGAAATTGGGGTAGTTCCGGTTCAAAATCAGGGAAGCGGCCGGCATTATTATAATTGAAAAGCCTGAAATTTTTAGGATCTATGGTTCTTCAGGCAACCGATTGTAAATATGATATCAGTATGAAGACTGGAATAATCAGTGGAGGCTATCTACAGCGTCCACCTTTGTGTATGGGGGAACGGAGATTGGATAACAGGTTGATCACTGAAGTTTTTAAACACCTGCAAACCCGGCAGAATGTGGTCTTAAGCGGCCTTGCCGGCAGCGGCAAAGCTTATTTTCTGCAGCAGCTGGTAAAGGTTGCAGCGGGGAAATGTCTGTGCCTGGTGCCCGGTGAAGAAAAAGCCTATGATTTGCGGGGGCAGCTGCGGGTTTTTACAACAGACGATCATATTCATCTGTTCCTGGGACGTGACTTTGTATTTCTCAAAGAGAACTACTCCCAGGCGGAAGGGAGCAGAGTGTCGGCCTTGCAGGAGTGCCTCTATCACACGCGCCGCAATGGTTTTATAATCTGTACCCCCGCATCTTTTATGCATTACATGATGCCGCCCCAACAGATGATGAACAAGACCATCAAAATAAACCAGACCCAGGACTATTCCCGCGATCAGCTGCTGAGAGAGCTGGTCGGCATAGGTTACCGCCGGGTGGCCGTTGTGAACCAACCCGGAGATTTCTCGGTCAAGGGCGGAATTGTTGATATTTATCCGCTGGGGGCATCAACCCCTTATCGCCTGGAGTATTTTGGCGACATGGTCGAATCAATACGACGTTTTTCTACTGATAGCCAGCGTTCAGCGGGACGTGAAAAGCAAGTTTTCATACCCCCGGCAGATGAGCTCAGCGGCTCGCTGGAGGCCACTCTTCTCGACTATCTGCCTGAGCAGGCGGTGCTGTTTATTGACGAACCGCGGGATTTTATCAAGTCATATCAGAAAAACCTGCGCGGTTATCGAGAAACCATTAAGGAAGCCCATAAGCAGACCCAGGCGGTCAGAGCATTGCCGCTGCTCGGTGTAGATGCCTTGCAAGGACTTCTCAAGGCCAGGCCGGCCGTATATCATTCCTTTTTTCCTGGGAATATTCCCCAGGTCACCACTGCCATGCTGCACCATTTTGCCCAACAGGATATGGAGCCGTTTTACAGCGATGAAGACAAACTGATAGCACGTCTCAAAGAATGGCATCACCGGGGGTTTGAGATTAAATACGCAGTCAGGGCCCGCAGAACCAGGGAAAAGTTGCAGGCCTTATTGCTGGATAATGAACTGCCCCGGCCTGAGTTCATAGACAACCCGTCCGGAAAAGGATTCATCAGTTCGGATTTTAAGGTGGTATTGCTGACGGAGCGGGATATCTGGGGCCGGGTCAAAACGCGCCAGGCCGCCCGCAAGAGCCAAAGCAATCAGGAAAGGATATTGTTAGAAGAACTGACCACCGGGGACTATATCGTACATGAACATTACGGGATTGGAATCTTTCGGGGAATCACCCAGGTGGAGCAGCACGGCGTGACCCGGGAGTATATCCTGCTCCAGTATGCAGGAACCGACCGGTTATATTTGCCGGTGGAAAAACTGGACGTTTTGTATAAATATAATGCTCCCGAAGATAAAAATCCCCGGCTCAGCAAATTGGGCGGCACAGAATGGGAGCGCACCAAAGCCCGGGTGGCGCAGTCTATCCAGGAAATGGCGGAAAAACTCCTGGTTTTGTATGCCAGCCGCCAGGCCCGGGAGGGTTACGCTTTTTCCAAAGACACCCCCTGGCAGCAGCAATTTGAAGACGACTTCAACTACCAGGAAACCCCGGATCAAATCCGGGCCATACAAGATGTAAAACGCGACATGGAAAGCCCGCGGCCGATGGACCGCCTGATATGCGGCGATGTAGGCTATGGTAAGACTGAAGTGGCCATGCGGGCTGCTTTTAAGGCGATAATGGACGGCAAGCAGGTTGCAGTCTTAGTGCCCACCACTGTATTGGCAGAACAGCATTATAATACATTTAAAGAGCGATTTCGCAGCTTCCCCGCTGAAATCGAAGTGTTGAGCCGGTTTAAAACCTCAGCCGAGCAGAAGCGGGTAATTGCTGATGTTAAAAAGGGCCTGGTAGATATCGTCATCGGCACCCATCGTTTGCTGTCCATGGATGTGGGCTATAAGGATTTGGGCCTGCTGATCGTTGATGAAGAGCATCGTTTTGGAGTGGCGCAAAAAGAGAAAATCAAGATGTTCAAAGAGATGGTGGATGTACTGAGCCTTTCCGCTACGCCTATCCCGCGCAGTCTGCATATGTCTTTGACCGGGCTGAGAGACCTGAGCATTATTGAGACCCCGCCGCCAGGCCGCTATCCCATCACCACTTACGTAATGGAATATCGCGACGACATCGTCGATGAAGCCATCCGCAATGAATTGGACCGCAATGGACAGGTTTTTTTCGTCCATAATCGCATCGAAGGCATTTACCGGGTGCAGAAGCGCCTGGAGGAAATGCTTCCCGGGGTTCGTATCGCAGTAGGTCATGGCAAGATGCCGGAAGGTAAATTGGCAGCCATCATGAGCGACTTTATAAAAGGCGAGTATCAGCTATTGCTCTGCACCACCATTATCGAATCCGGTTTGGATATGCCCAATGTCAATACCATCGTTGTAGATGATGCGGATAAAATGGGCCTGGCGCAGTTATACCAGCTGCGCGGCCGGGTGGGGCGTTCACACCGTATTGCCTATGCTTATCTGACCTATCACCCGGATCGCGTCCTCAACGAAAACGCGCAAAAGAGACTTAATGCTATCCGGGAGTTCAACGAGCTGGGGGCGGGGATGAAAATAGCCCTGCGCGACCTGGAAATCAGAGGAGCCGGCAATATTTTAGGCCCCGAACAGCATGGCTACATTCAGGCCGTGGGGTTCGACATGTATTGCCGCCTATTGGAGCAGGAAACCTCGCGCTTGCGCGGCAATCCCGTCACTCAGAGCAGCGGGCCGATGGTAGATGTGGACATTGATTATTACATCCCGGATGCTTATATTCCCGACCCCGGGGTTAAGATTCGCATTTATCGGCGTTTATTGCTGGCAACCTCGGAGGAGGACATTGAGGAAATCAGGGCTGAGCTTAACGATCGCTTCGGCAAGCCCCCGCGGCCGGTGGAAAATTTTCTGCAGATTACCCTGTTGCGTCTCATGGCCAGGGATAAAGAGATTAAATTACTGCGCCGTAAAGGCAAGCAGATTGAGATTCAACTGGAGAAAAATCTGCCCCATGATGTGCAGCAGAACCTGGGCGGCTACCAGATCCGTAAATTAAACGCCCACACCCTGGTGGTCAGGCCCGAGGGCGATGCCCTGCAAACCCTGCAGCGGGTCTTGCAGATGATATAGAAAGTATAAAACTATTCCTCGACAGAACCCCGGCCCTGTAAATAAGTGCGGCGCAGCTTGAAATCGATTTCGATTTCATAGGGTATGCTGGCAAATTGAGCCGGCCAATCCGCTTCAAGGTTTTCCCAAAGGGCCGGTTGTTGGCGCTGTATGGCCTGGCCCCACCCCAAAATATCACTTTGGCAGGCTTGCGCTTTTCGGAGGCAGGCCTCTACATCGCTCTGGATGGCAGCGTTGGCTTGTTGTTCAAAAAGCCCCAATTGGCTAAGATCGAAGAGGATGTGGGGATAAGCCACTTCGTAGATATTTCCTTCAGCAGTTATGGTTATTCTCATTTTAAGCTGCCCCTGATTGAGAACCGGTTTCACCACGGCGGTGGAGTTGATGGTTTCCAGGGTTTGCAGACTCTGCTCCCCCGGCCTGGCCGGGTCGGGCAGGTTGATGACGAAGAGCCCGCCCCGGGTATTGCTCTGCATAAAATGATAGCCGCGGCTTTCCTGTTCATTGAGCGATCCCACCATCTGTTTCCCGCGAAAAACAGCCAGTCCGCTGATTGACAGGCGATCCTTGCCTTCGAAACTTTCGATCTTCACCTGTGGCAATACCGGTTCGACGCCTGCTGTGCTCACCTTGTAGAGGAACTCCTTGATGGTAACCGGACTGTAAAGCCCGATTTGAGCCTCCTGGGCCTGAATCATCTTAACCAGCGCTCTGCCAGCGGTATCTTCTGGCGCCGTTTCGGTTTTTAGAACCTCCTCCGGGGTGGAGTTATAAGCCAGGAACAGCAGCGATACTTCTCTTACCGCGTTGGTTCTGGCCAAATGGTCCAGAAACAGGCTGATATCGCGGCGGGCGATATTTTCTCCGATGATGAAGGTCTCTGCCATGCTCCATACTGGATCCCGGGGCAGCGAGGTGGCCATTATCTGCTCAGCGCTTGAGAAAGTAGGCCCTGACGCACTGCGTACCAGGAATTTGGGGGCATCGTCGTCATCGGCTTGCGGCGGTAATGCAAACTGACCGCTGGAAACGACCCGGGTTCCATCCGGGCTTATGTCCAGGCCATGTGCAACCGCTGCTATGCTGTCTCCAAGGTCAACCCGATTATAGCAGCCGTTGCAGTACAAAAAGCTGATCAACAGGATGGCTATTATGCTGATAAACGGTTTGATATTCAAAGGCGAAACCTCAATTTTGATTTGGATGGTAGGTATACAACAAGTTTATTTTTTGTCCGCAGTCGTCCCGGATGGCGTGCCTTTAGGCCGCTTTACCCGTATCACCAGGGCTAAAATTACCGGAAATATCCCGAATATGGTAATAAAGATCCAGGGAAAAATCTGATCCAGCATTATGTACAAAAAATGTATATTCGGCACCAGGAGTACGGCCAGTATGCCGGCCATAATGGCTGTGGGACCTATCATGACGCGATAATCCTGCAGCCCAAAAACCTGCTGGATGCTGTAACAGGTTACAAACCAAAAAACGGCTAGAATGGCGAATACGCCTGGCATCACGGCAGACACCAGTATTATTTCGATGTTATGGATGAAACCTGCGATGTTAGTGGCACGGGCTATATTGAAAATAGGAAAGGTCTGCACCGCGGTTAATGCCGGTCCATAGGCGACGATAGGGATCACCACCATCACCAGTACGCTGAATACAAACAATCCGTACGCGGATAGCATCCATCTCCATAACAGCCGGGGCTGGTGGCAAAACGGCCCCAGGGTTAAAACCACAATCATAAAGCTGCAGTAACTGCTCACCAATAGAATGCCCTTAGCGATGTCAGCCATAGCGAAACTGCCTATGGGCATTAAACGAGACCAGTCAGTTTCCGGTCCCAGGCCCAAAAACAACAAAACCATAGCTAACGGGTAACCGGTCATTATAATTATCTCTATAACCCGGGCGGTAGTCTCCAAGCCATTGCGCAGGGCATAAAAAGCCGGCAAAATAATAAAAATCAAGAGAATGCTTATGGGCATGCCAGGCAGGACATTGCTCAAAAAAAAGTTGGCAAAAATAACCAGGCTCATCACTACCACCAGGAAAAACACCCAGATATAAACAAATCCCAGAGTTTTGCCGATCAAAGTACCCAAATGCTCCTCAAGCATACCGGGAAAAGTACGGCGGCTGTTCACCAGGATATAATAATAAATCCAGACCAGCAGCAAACCGGGCGCTATTGACCCAATAATCACCACCCAGCCATGCTGGGCCACGTTTGCAGCCAGAAGTTTGGCCAGGACCTGATAAGGTGTGACCGCCATGGTAACGAATAGTATGCAGAACAGCTGAATATTTGTAAGCTTTGCCAACTGAGATCACCTCTCTTTGAATAAGGTTTGATCCCGCCCATCACGGACCTTGCACCTGCATGGCCATTATTAACAGGGGATTGAAAAAAGGCCAGTGATAAAACTGTACCATGGCCAGATAGATGGCCAGGAGCATAAAAACAGTATAGACGAGCAGATCTTTATTAAGTCTCTGTCGCCGAAGATTCGGCACATCTAGAGCTAATAAAAATACAACCAGCAGAAAAAACAAGGCGGTAAACATGACGACAGCCCTTCCTATCAATTTTTAATCGGTACCGGCGCTTCAATCAGGTATGTCCTGCGGACACTATAGTTTACCTCAGCTTGAACCTGAAGATCACTGAAGTGCGCAGGCCAATCCGCTTTCAGTTGTTGCCACAGCGCCGGGTTTTGGCGGCTTATCATAGCCCCCCAGCCGAAAATATCGCTGCCTAAAAGCTGCGCTTTGTGAATACAGGCCAGAGCATTCTCTTTGATAGACTGAGAGGTCAACTGTTCCAACCGGGCCAGGTTCGCGGTGGTTTGGAGATTCTCTGCGGAGGTCTGCTCATACAGGTTCCCGTCGGCCTCAATATCAATGAGTATTTCCACCGTGCCATCCGGATTAAAACTGGGAGTGCAGCGGGCTCGGGAGCGGATTATTTCCATTGTCACCATATCTTCTAACGGCCCGGTTTCAGTATCACCGGATAGATTGACGGTTACCAACCCGCCGCGCTTCTCGCCAGGATCAAGGATGCGCAGGCCCCGGCTTTCTTTTTCATTGAGTTCGCCTACCATACGGCGATCTCGGAATACTGCCACTCCCTGCAAACGCAATATCTTTTCACCATCGGCCTCTTCGATCTTAACCTGGGGAAGTACCGGCTCAATTCCCGCAGTGACGTACTTGGTGCGGAAATCACGAAGAGTTACGGGCAGATAAATTCCAGACTGACTTTCCTGCCCGCGGATTATTTTCACCAGGGCTAACGCGGAGTAATTTTCCGGAGGGGTCTTGACCTGCAGCACTTCTTCCGGAGTAGCTCCCGCGGCAAGGAAGAGCAGCATATTGGGGCGTATAAAACGATTTCGTGAAACAAAATCCATCATCAAGTCCAGATCTTTCCGTGCTACCTGTTCCCCCAGCAAAATGGTTGTGGCCAGCGACCAGACCGGGGTGCGGGGAAAGCGGAGGGTAATCTCTCGGGCTGCTTGCGCATAGCCGGGAGCCTTTCCCTTTAAGACTACGGTTTCTACTTTGGCTGTTCCGCCGCCTTCCGGCTTGCTTGAGGGGCTGGCCACCTGAAAATGAATCACCTTCTGCTCCCCGTCCACATCGATGCCGAAACCAGTCACCGCAACGGTGTCATCCATCTCCACCCGGTTGTAACATCCAGTCAAGCCAGAGGAAAGTAAGCTTAGAATCAGGCCCATCAAAATGATCTTGCGCATACTACGACTCCTCTCTATCCCGGGGCAGATTCTGACGGGCTTGATTTTTCATGCTCTCCTGATAGGGCCGTTTGGAGTTCAGACTCCAGGGACGGCGAATTAGGATATCGCTGATCTGGGCTAGGTTGAATGGTGCTATTGGAGAGAGATAGGGCTGGCCGAGCGATGACAACGAAGCCATGCGCGCCGCCAATATGAGCAGGCCCATAATTATGCCGAAAAAACCCAGGGTAGCCGCCAGCAAAAGCATGCCAAAGCGGAGGATGCGAACCATCAAGCCGGCGTTATAAGAGGGGGTGACAAATGAAGCGATGCCGGTAAAGGCCACCACTACTACCATAGGGGTCCCTACCAGGCCGGCTTGCACCGCAGCGTCGCCGATAATCAATGCGCCTACGATGCTAACCGCCGGACCTATAGCCCGTGGCAGCCTCAGGCCAGCTTCACGCAGCAGTTCGAAGGTCAACTCCAGCATCAAAGCTTCAATTGCGGCCGGAAACGGCACCCCCTGACGGGCTGCAACCAGAGTCAAATATAGAGACAAGGGGATCATCTCCTGATGGTAAGTTACCACGGCAACATATACCGAAGGCAGCAACAAAGCGATGAAGAAAGCGATAAAACGGCCCACTCTCAAAAGTGAGGCGGCGATAAAATTCTGATAGTAATCCTCTCCCGCATTTAGAAACTGCGGGAAACTGGTGGGGACCACCATGGCCATAGGCGAGCCATCCACTAATATGGCCGCCCGGCCTTCCAACAGGTGGCCGCATATCCGGTCCGGTTTTTCTGTGTACTCAACCTGAGCCATTATCGAGAACTTCTCATCGCTGATATACTCTTCCAGATAACCGGTGTCTAGAATAGCATCGATATCGATGATTTCTAGACGGCGTCTGATTTCGGAGATCAGGCTTTCGGAAGCAATATCTTCTATATAACAGACCACCACATTGGTTTTGCTGATCCGGCCGATAGACATGGCCTCGATTTTGAAATCGGTTGATTTCAAACGCCGCCTGAGCTGCGCGGTATTAAAGCGCAGGGTCTCGGTGAAGCCTTCTTTGGGCCCCCAAATAGTGGATTCGTTCTCCGGTGAATTGATAGAACGGCCTTGCCAGGAACGGGTTCCTACCACTATGCCTTGTTTATGCCCATCGATAAGCAGAACGGTGTCGCCTGCTGTGATATGATCGCAAACCGCTTCCAAAGTAGACAGGGTTTTTATTTCGCCCATGGGCAAAAGCTGTTGAATTGATAGTTCGATAAAGTGTGCCCGGCTTTCCTCGGTCAAGCTCTCAGGTTCGGCTTTTAAGCGCAAGAGCGGACGCAGCAGGTGTTCTTCTATTTCCTGCCGATCGATCATACCATCGAAATAAAGCATGGCAGCCTTAACGGTAACCTCTGAACCGATCAAAAACTCACGGGTGACTGCATCTGAGCACTTTTCCAGCAATTCTTTTAAGTTTTGCAGATTGTCGTCCAATTGCTCGGAAAGATCGTTTTGTCGCAGCGCGGTTCTGGCTCGAACAGGATGGTCGGGTTTTGGTGATGATTGGCGGTCTTGGTGTGGAGCGGATGGTTTTCTGTTTATATAACGCATGATGATAACCTCGCTTTATGAACAAATAGAGGCTTCCAATTCCATCCTCAGTATGAGCCATCAAGGCTGCCTTTATGCACCAGTACAACCAGAAAGAAGACCATGATTGAAAGCTTTGGCATGCCTGCTGCTGAAGAATTTTTTACAGCCACGGCAAAAAGTGAATAAAAGCCTGTGATGAGCTATATACTATCACTGAGAAAGAAAACAACATTTTCAAGTTTTTTAAAAAAGGAGGGATAAATGTAAATTGAAAGCAACAGGCATTGTACGACGCATAGACGACCTGGGAAGGGTTGTTATCCCCAAGGAGATACGCCGGACCTTGCGGATTCGTGAGGGTGATCCTTTGGAAATATTCGTTGATCGTGAAGGTGAAGTTATACTAAAAAAATATTCTCCTATTGGAGAATTAGGCGATTTTGCCAAAGAATACGCCGATTCCCTGCATGAGACTATCGGCCATATCTCGATGATCGCAGACCGGGATGTGATTATAGCCTTGGCTGGGGCCAACAAAAGGGAGTTCCTGGGCAAGTCCATCGGCAAAGCGGTTGAGCGTGCGCTGGAAGAGAGAAGTACTTTAATGATGAACGAAATCGAGACCAGCGACGACGAGAATGTGCATGTTATCATGAATGAAGACCGTGAATACACGGTTAAGTCCCAGGTCATTGCACCGATTATAACTCAGGGTGATCCTATCGGGGCAGTGATTATTGTCACCAAAGAACCAGGGGTAAGATTGGGTGATATGGAAGTGAAACTGGCCGAGACTGCCGCTGGTTTTTTGGCTAAACAAATGGAACAATAAGGCTTTGGTTCCTAAGGAGCGATCTTTACCCTAGAAGCGAAGATCGCTTCTTTTGCATTTTTGGATGCCTTTTAATTGTAAACTTAAACAGGTATATAACCGGCATGGGTAATTTTGCCTTCAATAAGTTGGACTATGATATAATAAACCCTATGATGTTGGGGAGGGACTTATGAATCATCGTCAGAGTTTCCTTAAAGGCGCGCTGATACTGAGCGTTGCCGGGGCTATTAGTAAGATTTTGGGAGCCGTATACCGGATTCCCCTGGCCAGACTTATCGGTGCCGAAGGTATTGGTCTGTATCAGATGGCCTATCCCATTTATACCACCATACTGGCCTTAGCAACCGCCGGGGTCCCGGTCGCCATATCCATCCTTATCGCCCGCAAAGAAACCCAGGGCTTTCCGGGAGAGAGCCGCCGCATTCTACGGGTTTCCCTGTTGCTCTTAACTGTTTTTGGACTACTCCTGACCCTGGTGGTAATTGCATCTTCGAAGTTCCTGGCCTGGTATGTACTCAAAGACGGAAGGGCTTATTATGCTATCGTGGCCGTTGCCCCCGCCATCTTCCTGGCTGCTTTGATGTCGGTTTTTCGCGGATATTTCCAGGGGCAGCAGTCAATGATTCCTACCGCGGTTTCACAAGTGGTTGAACAGATTTTTAGGGTAACCGCAGTCTTATTTCTGGCATATCTTTTATACCCGCGGGGATTGGAATTTGCAGCCGCCGGCGCTACCTTTGGCGCCGTTGTGGGAGGCATAGGCGGCTTGCTGGTTCTGGTCGTGTTTTATAATTGGCACCGCCAACAGCAAAAACAGGCCGGGCTGAACTTGCTGCATACTTCAACTCCTCCCTGGACCCTGGCTACGGAGATGGTTCGCCTGGCCGTACCGGTTTCATTTGGAGCCGTGGTCTTGCCATTGGTGCAGATGCTAGATGCGGTCATCGTGCCGGGGCGTTTGTTGGCCTTGAACTACAGCACCTCGCAGGCTACCGCGCTTTATGGCTACCTGGCCGGAATGGCCGCGGTTCTGATCAGTCTTCCCACCATATTTACCATCTCTATATCCACCAGTCTGGTTCCTGCCATATCAGAAGCCCTGACCAAACAGGACCGCAGACTATTGAACGAACGTTTGAACCACGGTTTCAGAGCGGGTATGATGATTTCCTTTCCCGCCGCCGCCGGTCTTTATATACTGGCCTTTCCCATCTGTGACCTGCTCTACGGACACGCGGAAGCCGGAGTACCCCTGGAACCCCTGGCCTTTTCAGCTATTGTTCTGGCAGCCTTTCAGATCTCCAGTGCCGGCCTGCAAGGTATTGGCAGGCCGGAAATAGCTATGCGTCATCTGATTATTACCGGCGTCCTTAAAGTAATCTTCAATTACTCCTTGACCAGTGTGCCTGCCTTAAATATCCGCGGGGCCGCCATCGGCACAGTCCTGGCTTTTACCCTGGGCTCATTGCTCAATATTATTTCCTTAAAAAAATCGACCGGCATTCAATATGAAATAGGACGTATGTTTAAGCTAATACTGGCTACCCTCATAATGGCCCTGTCAACCCGCAGTTTTTATTATTGGCTGCTGGGCTTCGATATAGGATCCCATATAGCCACATTGCTGGCCGTACTGTGCGGGATGATTGTCTACCTGATCTTGCTGATATTAACTCGAGAAATGGACTATGACATGTTAAAACGCCTTAGAGGCAGAGAATAAGGAGGAATTAGCCGTGGGCCAAATAGGCAGCAAGACTGAAGAACTCGTAAATATAATGGACAGGTTGTTAAGCCCCAACGGCTGCCCCTGGGACCGCGAACAAACCCACCAATCACTGTCCAGGTATCTGATCGAAGAGTGTTATGAAGTGGTGGAGGCCATAAAGTCAGGGGAAATGAGCCAACTGCGGGAGGAATTGGGAGATCTCCTCTTGCAAGTGGTATTTCACGCCGCCCTGGCTGAACGGGAAGGGCATTTTAATTTGGCCCAGGTAGCTGATACCGTATCGCAAAAGATGATAAACCGCCATCCCCATGTATTCTCCGACCTGTCGCTGCAAACCAGCAGCCAGGTCTTGGAAATCTGGGAGGGGTTTAAAAAAGATGAGGGCAAGAAAACCATATTGGAAGGCATTCCGGTTATGCTTCCGGCTTTGCTGCGGGCTTATAAAATTCAGGAGAAAGCGGCCCGGGTAGGGTTTGATTGGCCAGACGCTGAAGGTGCTATAGAAAAGCTGAAAGAAGAAATCGATGAACTGGGCCGGGCGGAAAGCTCGGATGAAATGATGGAAGAAATGGGAGATGTATTTTTCGCTCTGGTAAATGTGGCCCGCATGAAAAAGATCGAACCTGAAGAGGCTCTGCAAGCCACTAATGATAAATTTGTACGCCGTTTCAATTATATTGAGGCCAAGGCCAAGGCCGGAGGTCAAGATCTAAAAGACATGACCCTGGAAGAGATGGACGCCCTGTGGGATGAAGCCAAAATCCAGGGACTGTAAGGCCCTGGCATTATTTAGAAAATTTTGTATGGGTTTTGCAGGAGTTCGCCTTTATACAGCGAATAAGCGTTAATATAATTACCAAAACTTGCATAGGGAGGAATAGAATTGAACAAAACCGATTTAATTGGAGATGTGGCAGCAGCGACCGGGATGACCAAAAAAGATGTTGAGAAGACCGTAAACGCCTTCATCAGCAGCATTGAGGACGCGTTGAAAACAGGGGACAAGGTTCAGTTAATCGGCTTTGGAACCTTTGAGGTGCGGGATCGTCAGGCTCGCAAAGGACGGAATCCTCAAACCGGTAAAGAAATTAATATTGCCGCCACCAAAGTTCCTGCTTTTAGAGTTGGCAAAGGGTTTAAAGAAGCGATCCTTTAAGATGCGATTGGACAAATATCTTAAGGTTTCACGCTTAATCAAGCGACGCAGTGTTGCCAAGGATTGCGCTGAAAGCGATCGGGTGCTGATCAACGACCGGGTGGCAAAACCAGCTACTGAAGTGAAAAAAGGGGACGTCATCACCCTTTCGATTGGAAACAAACAGACCCGTTTGGAAGTTCTTGAGATCAAAGAAAACGTCAAAGCCACTGATGCCAAGACTTTGTATAGAATATTAGATTAATTAATCGCCCCGGGAAACCAGGGCGATTTCGTATTTTCTGGATCCTGCACAGCTAGCATAAAAGCCATACCCTGACGCATATTGTTATGGTATAGGTATCGACGGGACGAATTCTCAAGTCCCTATCATGCTAAGGAGGGGAATTCTATGGCGGAACACAGTCTTATGTTATTTAACCGAGAACACATGGAAATAAGCGGGGTCACTAATGTAAGTACCTTTGATGAAAAGGAAATAATTATTGAAAGCCGCCTGGGTTATTTATACATAACCGGGGAGAACATGCATGTCAGCAATCTCAACTTGGATGATGGAAAAGTATCTGTTGATGGCAGCATTACCAGCATCGAATACAAAACCCAGTCCGGCGATCTGAAATCCCGTGGCAAAAACATCATCCAGAGGCTCTTGAAATAGATGCCAAAAAAGAGATTAAAAAGAGGGAGGGTTATGGTTGATTTGGCTTTTGGCCCAGATTGAGCCGTTTGTCTTTACCCTCCTGGTAGGGTTGGTTGCCGGTATGGTATTTCAGTTTTACCAGTACAGCATGGCCCTGTCTTCCTGTGGTAGATGGCTTTTATACCTGTTTGATTTTCTGGTCTGGGTATTGATCCTGCTGCTGGTCTTTACCCTTTTGTTGATTATCAACCAGGGGGAGATCCGGGTTTATATCATCCTGGCATTGTTCAGCGGCATTTTCATCTATTTTCAGACTATAGCCCCTAAAACCCAGCCTTTGATGCGTAAGGCTGCCCGGCTAAACGTAGCTTTCATTGGAGCGGTCACCTACAGATTAGGCACTCCCTGGCGCTGGCTTAAGAAAAAGGTTCTGGCTTGGTTTGAGAAAATGCGTGAAACGGCAGAACCCGACGAAGAAGAAAAATAAAATCTTCATGCCAAGCAGGAATTATACCACCTCTGCAAGAACCTATAGAGAACATATTATGTACAATAATTGTCCACAGCATGTGGAAAAATTGTGGATAAGAAGGCAGCATGAAGATAGAGATCAGAGGCGCGGAAAAGCTGAGTTTCAGGGAAAAGCAAGTAGTGGCCTTAAAAGAAATGGGTAAATCAACGCCAGAGATAGCAAAGACTTTGCAAATTGGCGCCAGTACGGTGGCAACATTGTATAATCGTGCGCGCTCCAAAGGATATGAGGTGGTCATTGTTATTCCGGGGGACATTTTAGGCCTGATGCACGAGGAGGAGACCGACATTGAATCTTATTAAGCAGCCCAAGGCGCGGCTCATCATTGTTACACTTATGCTGGGGTTTTTTGCTGTGACCTTGATACCAAGAGTCTACACCATTTGGAAACTGGACGGTCAGAAGCAGGCTTTAGAACAAAAAAAGCTGGAAGCCGCGCAGATTAACCAGGAATTGGCAGAGCAGAAGGACAAGCTCAGTAGTCCCCTGGTTGTGGAACGGATCGCCCGCGAACAACTGGGGATGGTGAAAAAGGGAGAAAAAGTGTTGATGGAAATGGAGACAGACGACTCATGAAGCCCATAAATGCCACTAATAATGTTGACTACTCCTGCGGCGCATAATACAATGAACCTAGTGAAACTTTATGAATTCCGAGGGGGACATTTAGTTATATGCCGACAGAACAAACGAATATGGTGCCCGGCGCCATCCTGGAAGGGAGAGTTCAGGGGATAACCAATTTTGGAGCCTTTATTGAGTTGCCCGGGGGCATGGTCGGACTGGTTCATATCTCTGAGATTGCCAACACCTATGTAAAAAATGTCAAGGATTTTATCCAGGAAGGTGATATGGTAAAGGTCAAGGTGCTCAATGTTGCGGGTAAAAAAATCGGGTTGTCGATCAAACAGGCTAACCCGGCTCCTCCACCTCGAAGCAACCCCAGTCGGGATACGGCTCCAAATGATAGGGCCGGGTCGGGAGAAAGGCATTATGTCCCTGGGCATAAACACGGGACTCATTTGAGTCTGGATGATAAAATCGCCAAATTCCTCAAAGAGAGCGATGAGCGCATGCAGCCTTTAAAAAATAAGGTTGAACCGCGTCGGCGTAGAAATAACCAGTAGTTTAAACGTTTATCGAAGCACTTCCGTTGGGAAGTGCTTTTTTACATGTATAAAGGAGAAAGCACATGAAATACGCCAGTATAGATATAGGCACTAATTCATGCCGGTTAATGATTGCCGAAATAGAAAACGGCGGGTTCAAGGTACTGTACCGGGATATGAAAACCACCCGTATCGGAGCAGGTCTTTCCAGCAGCGGGCAAATCAGCCCGGAGGCGGCGGAGCGTACTCTGCAGTGCCTGGGCCGGTTCCAAGATGCCATCAGCCGAAAAGGGGTGGCGGACTACCTTATAGTAGCTACAAGCGCAGTTCGAGAAGCCGCCAACCGTGCCTGGTTTGAAGAGTTGTGCCGGCTGCGGCTGCACAAAGAGGTCAAAGTCATCAGCGGGGAGGAAGAGGCCCATTTGACCTATAAGGGAGTGCAGAAAAGCTTGCTGCTGGACCGGCCCCTCCTGGTGGCAGACTTGGGAGGGGGCAGTACGGAATTGATCTACTCTCAAGAGGACCTTTATGTGAGATCTCTGCCTCTGGGTGCGGTAAAAGGGGCCGAGATTCAAATTACTGAGAGACAGATTATGGATATATTGGAGGAGATAAAGGAAGTAAAGGTGCGATTTTCTGATGCCGCCCTGGTGTTTTGCGGCGGTACCGCCACCAGTGCGGTGGCGATGAAGTATGGCATGATCGACTATGACAGCAGCCTGGTACACGGACAGCGCCTGAAGAAGGCAGAAGTCCAGCAATGCTATGACAGCTTATTGAACATGCCTCTTGAAAAGAGGAAAAATATACGAGGTTTGCAGACTGAACGCGCCGATATAATTGTCTACGGATTGATGATAATGCTGAACTTGATGCGGGTATTGGAGAAAGACTGGGCAGTGGTCAGTGAAAGCGACCTTCTGGAAGGCTTAATCTGGGAAATGGATGAACTGAAGTCCCCAAAATCCGCTTCGAGTTAGACAAAATCCGTCTTCGCCCCTGAATAGGAATGATTTTGTTGGAAAATTCCAATGGTGTCATCCCCCTGAATGACAAAATTGACAAAAACCGGTTGGTATAATGGGTGGACAAGACCAAGAGATGGGGGATGTAAAGTGGAAAGAACCGAAGTATATCCTTATCAACGGGTATCGGATTCAGGCCTAGGCAAACGGGTTCGGCATCGCCAGATCTCCAACCCTTTGCCCAGGCTGAGCTTTCAAAAGGGCCGCGAACAGCTGACTGCCCTGTTTAATACCGTTAGACCGGCAGTAATCCCCATGAATCTAATGCTCAGCCTGGTCGGATTCATCCTGGCCAGAGCCTTTGTTCTGGGGGAATTACTGCCTTTTGTGTTTGCATTCGTGGTGGCTCTGGGCCGCCGCGACCCGGGAAGAACCATCTTATTGACCGGCAGCGCGAGCCTGGGAATGATGACCATTACCGGAGGCCTGCAGCTGGTTACCAATCTGTTCACACTTTTAAGCCTGGTGATCATCATTCAGGTGGTGAAGATTCCTGCCGACCGGCAATGGTGGGGTTATCCCCTCATAACCAGCGCCTTCCTGATTGTGTGCAAAGGCTTATTCAGTGTAATTCAGGGGCCTTCCTTTTATCAGGGGATGGTTGTAACTTTTGAAGCTTTAATCTCGGGAGTGCTGGTGTTTGTATTCAATATCGCCGGGGAAGCGGTGCAGATCAGAAAATCCATAGCCGACTTCCAGTTCGAAGATGTTACCGCCTTTTTGATTGTGGCGGTTGGCATCGCTATGGGGCTCAATGATATAGGGATAATGGGGTTGAATGCCGGCAGCGTTTTCTGCCGGGTCAGTATATTATTAGCCGCATATTTATGGGGAAGCGGCGCCGCTACTATGGTGGGGGTGATGGCGGGTCTGATCCCTTCACTGGCCTCCAGCATCTTCACGCAATTCCTGGGGATGTATGCCCTGTCCGGACTACTGGCGGGATTGTTCAGAAGCCTGGGCAGGGTGGGGATAATCGTAGGGTTTCTGCTGGGGAATCTGGCTCTGGCCATGTTCGTACCCGAGACCCGTACAAATGTTCTGGGGATATGGGAAACAGCCATAGCCTGCCTCTTATTTGTGATGCTCCCCACTTCTTTTAAGGAAAAACTACCGCTGGCCAGTGCTAGCGGGATAATGCCGGCGGCGAATCCGGGCTATTGGCCGGATTCCGGCAAGGCCAATGTGCGCAGCCGTATGGATGAGTTGGCCGGCCTTTTCGAAAATCTGGGCCAGACTTTCGATACCAATCCTTATCAGCATGACAGTTTTGAGGGTCAGTCCTATTTACACTATCTTTATGATCAGGTTTCACACGGTATTTGCCAGAGTTGTGTAAAGCATGAAAGATGCTGGGGCCAGGAATGCTACCAGACCTCCCAGGAGATTCTGGAGGTATTCGCCCTGGCAGAAGCGGAGGGTGTGATCAATCATGATGAGTGCCCCGGCAGTCTGCGCCAGAAATGCCTGTATTTTAAAGAAATCGCCAATACGGTGCAGTATCTGTTCGACAACCTGCGCATCAACGAATACTGGGCCGGGAAACTGAAGGAGTCTCGCAGCCTGGTTTCCCGCCAATTGAGCGGCATCAGTCAGATCATGCGCAATCTGGCCCAGGAAATTGAGGCCAAGCCACAATTTGACCGCCACTTGCGCGATAAACTGATGAAGGGAAGCCGGGAACGCGGGCTGGAGATTAAAGATATCCAGCCATGGATTAGCATTGGAGGACAGCTTTCATTACATGTACAGGCTGACTCCTGCAGCGACGGCAAAGGTTGCGAAACCCGTCTGGTACCGGTGATTTCATCAATAATGGGTGAATGCCTGACGGTTGCTGATAAGCAGTGTCCTGCCCGGTTGGGGCATAGTTCCTGTCAATTGACCCTGACTCCCTGCCATCATTACAATGTTCGCTGCGGCGCCGCTCAGGTGGGGAAAGAGTCCATATGCGGGGATAGCTTTACTATAGCCAACCTTAAAGAAGGCAAACAACTGGTGGCCCTGAGCGATGGCATGGGAGTAGGAGAAAACGCCAGCCGGGAGAGCCAGGCGGCCATACAGCTGCTGGAAAATCTCTTGGGCAGCGGTTTTGGCCAGGATATGTCGCTGCAGACGATTAATTCGGTATTGCTCTTGCGCTCGCGCAATGAGACCTTCGCGACTCTGGATCTGGTCATGATTGACCTGTTCACCGGGCAGGCTGATTTCGTCAAAACCGGTTCGGCTCCATCGTTTATCAAGCGCAAAGGGCGGGTGCAGATGATCGCTGCCAGTTCGCTGCCAATGGGTATTCTGGAGGAGATAGAAGTATTCAGGGATCAGATCGCGCTGTATCCGGGGGATATGGTGGTAATGCTCAGTGACGGGGTAGTGGAAGTCTTGCCGGATGCGGTGGAGCCTTTCTGGGTGCAGGATTTTCTGCAGACCATGGATGAAACCGACCCGCAGGTCCTGGCAGAGCACATACTTCATCGCGCCCTGACATTATGCCACGGTAAACCGGAAGACGATATGACGGTAATCTGCATGGCTTTGGAGCGGAATCTTAATCCGGTTATCGCTTAGCAGCCAGAGGCACAGTAATTATTTCTGCGGAAAAGACCTCCGGGGTTTGACATCCTGCATAACTGGGGTAGCATAGAATCATAGCCTGCTTAGTGAGGACACTATGTTAAACCAAGTTAAAGGATTTATCAAAAACCAGAAACTGTTTGGCCCAGGAGACAAGATTGTGGTGGCGGTATCGGGAGGGCCTGATTCCATGGCCCTGCTGCATATTATGCAAGAGCTTAAAAGCAGCTGGGATTTGACTTTAATCGCAGCCCATCTTCATCACGGGCTGAGATCCCAGGCCGACGAGGACCTCGATCTGCTCCGGGAGCAATGCCGGGCCTGGGGAATAACCCTGGAGGTGAAGCATTTAGACATTGCCAGTCTGGCCAGGGAAGATAAACGCTCCTTGGAAGAAATGGGCCGGATTTGCCGCTATGATTTCTTTGCCGAGGTCCTGCAAAGGCACCAGGCCCAATACATCGCGACCGCTCATCACCAGGAAGACAACGCCGAATCGGTGCTTTTGCACCTCTTGCGGGGCAGCGGTATCCAGGGTTTGCGCGGCATCCTTCCTATTAACAATAATATCGTCAGGCCTATGCTGGGGATCAGCAAGGCTCAGATTATGGAATATATCAGTAAAAATCAGATTCCCTATGGGGTGGATTACAGCAACAATGACTTGAGGTTTACCCGCAATCGCATCAGACATGAGTTGATTCCCTGCCTGCGGGAGAAATATAATCCTCAGTTGATCAATACTTTAAACCAGCTGGCTGATATCGTGCGACAGGAGGATGATTGGCTGCAAGATCTCACAGTGGGATGCTGGCAGGAAATTGTAACTGAAGGGCCGGATAGGCTGGTCATAGCGATCCAGCCCTTTTCGGCAGCCCACCCCGCCGCCCAGAGGCGTTTGGTAATGGCGGTTTGCCGCCGTCTTACGGGATTGGAAGGCTGGGAGAAGAAGGACATCGACAGCATTATCAGGCTGGGCCAGAGTCCGGGATCTTCTCACTATCTTCGTCTCCGGAAGAGCTTGATGGTCTACAAAGTCTATGACCAGCTGGTCTTTACCACCCGACAGCGTAAAAAAGTAGCTTTTAATTATCCGCTCACGGTTCCCGGGCAGGTATACATTGAGGAAACCGGTGAATTGGTGAGCTGCTTTGTGCTGCCCCGTGAGAAGTGCGGCCCCCAGAGCCGGGACACCTTGCTCGATTGGGACCGGGTCAAGGGAGCACTCTTTTTGCGTTCGCGCCTGCCGGGTGATCGTTTCGCCGCCTCTCCCACCTCCACTTCCACTAAATTGAAGGAGTATTTCATTAAAAACAAAATACCCTGGGCCGACAGGGAGAGGATTCCCATCCTGGCATCAGACCTAGGGCGGATTTATGCCCTGGTCGGTCAGGCTGTCGATAATGATGCCCGGGTAACTTCTCGGACCGAGTACATTCTGGTGATAAAAAGGGAAAGACTAAATAAAACAGACCAGGTCTAAATAGGCCGCACAACAGGTGACAATTGCATTGACCGGGTGTATATGCTAAAATATTACGGAAATTCTCAGTATTTCAAAGGAGAGGAAAAATTTTGGATCGAGCCCTGAAGAACATAGCCATATATGTACTGATCGTACTGCTGGCGGTCTTTGCCATAAAATTTATCTCCAGCCCTGATGAACAGATCAAGGAGCTTTCCGAACCGGATTTTTATAATTTGATAGTCGGTGAGCAAGTTGCTTCTGCCCAGGTGCAGGTGGATGAATTGGTTTACGAGATTACCGGAGATCTCAAAGACGGCACCAAGTTTTCCGCCACGGTTTCAAAGGAAACCGATATCATTAAGGTATTGCGGGAAAAGAACGTGCCCTACTCGACGCAGCCGGTACCGCCGCCTTCGATCTGGATGACTTTGTTGACCACTTTGCTGCCCATCGTGATTTTGATTGCCTTCCTGATGTTCATAATGAACCAGACCCAGGGGGGCGGCAACCGGGTGATGCAGTTTGGCCGCAGCAAAGCGCGCCTGATGTCGCAGGATGATGTTAAGGTAACCTTCAAGGATGTCGCTGGAGCCGAAGAGGCTAAAGAAGAAATGCAGGAAGTGGTGGAATTCCTTAAGAATCCACAAAAATTCCTACAGCTGGGGGCTAAAATCCCTAAAGGGGTTTTATTATTCGGAGCGCCGGGAACCGGCAAAACCCTGATGGCGAAAGCCGTCGCCGGAGAGGCCGGGGTGCCGTTTTTCTCAATCAGCGGTTCTGATTTCGTGGAAATGTTTGTTGGGGTAGGAGCGGCCCGAGTAAGGGACCTGTTTGAACAGGCCAAGAAAAACGCGCCCTGTATTGTATTTATAGATGAAATCGATGCTGTAGGCCGGCAGCGCGGCGCAGGTTTGGGGGGGGGTCATGACGAGAGAGAGCAGACCCTCAATCAATTGCTGGTTGAAATGGATGGTTTCGATACCAATGAAGGCATCATCGTAATGGCCGGCACTAATCGGCCGGATATACTGGACCCGGCCCTGCTGCGGCCAGGCCGTTTTGACCGCCACATTCTTATTGACCGGCCTGATGTGCGAGGCCGGGAAGCCATTCTGCGGGTGCATGTTAAAGAAAAGCCTTTAGCCGGGGATGTCAATCTGGAAATTCTGGCCAAGCGGACCCCCGGATTCACAGGGGCTGATCTGGCCAACCTGGTCAACGAAGCCGCCTTGTTAACGGCCCGACGGGGTAAAACCGCCATAACTATGGAAGAGTTGGAAGAGTCAATCGAGCGGGTAATTGCCGGGCCGGAAAAGAAGACCCGCGTCATCTCGGAAAAGGAAAAACGCCTGGTGGCTTATCACGAAGCCGGACATGCCATTGTTGGCTATTGCCTGCCGCATACTGACAAGGTCCACAAGATATCCATAATTCCCCGCGGCCGCGCCGGCGGGTATACTTTAATACTGCCGGAAGAGGACCGCAACTACATTACAAAATCCCATCTTCTGGACGAAGTGGCTTTCCTGCTGGGAGGACGGGTATCGGAAGCCCTGGTGTTGAACGATATCAGCACTGGCGCGCAGAACGATCTGGAACGGGCCAGCAGCATTGTGCGGAAGATGATCACCGAGTGGGGCATGTCTGATGAACTGGGTTCATTGACCTTTGGACATAAGAGCGAAGAAGTGTTCCTGGGCCGGGATATTGCCAGAGACCGCAATTATTCGGACGCCATTGCCTACGCTATCGATAAAGCGGCCAGTCAATATATGGAAAGCGGCTACAAAAAGGCTGAAGCCATATTAAAAGAGAATATGGAAAAATTGCACCAGGTAGCTACCTATTTGATTGAGAACGAGACCATGGAAGCTGAACAGTTTGAACAGGTCATGACAGATGGGAATCTGGAAAACGATACGGCAGAAAAAGCGGAAGACCAGCCAGACAGTTCCAGTTAAACCGGGGCACAGAAAGGGGCAGACGGGATTGACCGAACAGACCTTTGTGATGGTGAAACCAGATGGGGTGCAGCGTGGCCTGGTCGGGGAGATTATACGGCGCCTTGAAAGCAAAGGCTTTAAACTGGCAGCCATGAAATTTATGCTGATTGACCGTAACCTGGCGCAAAAGCATTATGCCGAGCATGCGGACAAGGGCTTTTTCCAGGAGCTGATCGCCTTCATTACCTCAGGACCGGTGGTAGCCATGGTATGGGAAGGCGAAGAGGCCATAGCCAGTATCCGCAAGTTGATGGGCAGCACCAACCCGCGTGAAGCTGCTCCAGGGACCATTCGCGGAGACCTGGCCATAGCGACCAACTTTAACCTGATTCACGGCTCTGATTCGACGGCAGCAGCTAAACGTGAAATAAAGCTGTTTTTTGACCCCAGGGAGTTCTGCGATTATTCAAGGAACCTGGATTCATGGATAAAATAGACCGGGAGGGCGGCATAATAAGCCGTCCTTTTGTATTAAGCAGGTTGGGGCTTTTATAAGACAGTTCAACCAGTAAGTATTTTGGGGAAAAATTCATTTTTACCCAAGACAGAAGAAACAATTTTATTTATAATATAATAACCTTGGATTACTAGGAAATTAAGGATTGTTTGGCGTTTGAGGTTAATATAATATAAAACAACATTAATATAGAGGTGGATATCAGTGAAAAGGGTTGAGCTACTGGTAAAGGATCCGCTGTACAAAGACTATATGCAGCGCAACTATGACGAGCAGAAAGAACCCAGGTATTGTCAGCATGACTTCCGGCACCACCTGGATGTGGCCAGGATTACATATATTCTGGTGTTAGAACATAATGACCTGAACTATTTTATCAAGGACTGCGGACTGAGCGGCAAACTGGCCGCCAAAGAGGTCATTTATGCGGCCGGCCTGACCCACGATCTGGGTAAATGGAATGAATATCAGACCGGAGTTGACCATGCCTCCTATGGTTCCAAGCTGGCCCGGGAGATCCTGCCCCGGGCGTACTTCAACCCCAACGAAGTTGATATCATCTGCCGGGCTATATTCGAACACCGCAACATAAGCCGTGATATGAGTTTTTTGGGAGAACGCCTGCACCGCGCGGATAATCTTTCCAGGGTATGTGTGGAGTGTGATTTCAGCAATCAGTGTCCCAAACTTAAATCCAAAGAGCCCATAGCCGCAAGCTTTGAATACTAGTCGGCACAGGGCTTAGACTTTTGATCTGCGAGAAGCAGGAGGACGCATGGCTTATCATCATATGATATTTCTCAATAGTCAGCAAGAGGTTCGGGCTGCATTGGACAATATCGGGGTAGACGATGGGGCTTATGCTTTTCTGGTTCCCAAAGGGGTTTACCACTATCTCAAATTAAAGGATATGCCCTGTCGGGCGGCCAACATCATAAAACAGGAGATGCTCTCCAAAGGGGGAGAAGCAGCCGTATCCAAAGACGCCCTCTACGGCGAGGGCCATACTGATGTCTTGATAATGGGCACGGTCAAACAGTACCGGCTCTTAATCAAAAAGTTGAAATTACAGCCTCTGGGGCTCAAGCAGGTAGCCGGGGAGATAGAGAACCTCTTGAAAAACCTGGAACCTGCGGCCAGACGGGTGGATTTATGCCACGGTAAAAGCCTGCAATTCGGAGAGCGAACCTTCATAATGGGGATTCTCAACCTGACTCCGGATTCATTTTCAGATGGCGGACGCTACACCGAGCTGGATCAAGCTTTGCGGCACGCCTGCGAGATGCGGGAACAGGGTGCGGATATCATTGATATCGGAGGGGCTTCAACCCGGCCCCAGGCAGAGATTGTGGGAGAGCAAGAGGAACTTAACCGGGTGCTCCCGGTGGTCAGGCGATTGGCTCATGAAGATATGATACTATCCGTTGACACCTTTAGGAGCAAAGTGGCGGCGGCCTGCCTGGACGCCGGCGCCCATATGATCAATAATATTGGCGGGCTGCAGCTTGATCGTGGATTGATGCCCAGTCTGGTGGAAAGAAAGGCCCCGGTAGTATTAATGCACAACCGGCTGCATATCGATACCGGCAAGCCGTACCAGGATTTGATAGCTGACATAATCAATGAACTGGATATAATGATTAAAGACACCGTCGCTGCCGGCTTGCCGGCAGAAAAGATAATTATAGATCCCGGGCTGGGTTTTGGAAAGACCCCGGCGGAGAACCGCTTATTGATGAAGCGTCTGGCGACTTTCAAAGGCCTGGGGAAACCGATTCTCATAGGGGCATCGCGCAAAAGGTTTATCGGCCGGACTCTGGATGTGGAGGTTGATCAACGGCTTGAGGGCAGTTTGGCCGTTTTAGCTATAGGAATTTTGAACGGTGCTGATATAATTAGGGTACATGACGTTAAAGAAAGCTATCGCGTGGCCAGGATGACGGACGCGATTAAGAACGAAAATGGATAGGATCATTATGAAGGGGCTGAGCTTCTTTGGCCGTCACGGGCTTTTGCCCGGCGAAAAGGACAAGCCGCAGCTCTTTAAACTTGATTTGGTTTTATTTCACGACTTGAAGACAGCCGGCCGCCAGGACGACATTGCAGCTACGGTGGATTATGGGAAGGTATTCCATGAGGTACGGCAGATTGTGGAAGAAACCTCCTATAACCTGATCGAAGCCCTGGCCGAAGAGGTCAGCTGCCGGGTATTGCTGGGCTTTCCGTTGCTGTCTGCGATAGAAACCACTGTATATAAACCACAAGCCCCTATCGAGGGTGAGTTCGACTATGTGGCAGTGCAGATTTACCGCTGCCGGGAAGATGTGGTTTCAACCTCCCGGGGGGATCATAATGGCTGAGGCTTATATCGGCCTGGGTTCCAATTGGGGAGATCGTGTGGCCAATGTTGACAGAGGCGTGGAGGAGATTGCCGCTTTGCCGGATACCAGGGTAACGGCGGTATCATCGCATTATTTGACTCCACCCTGGGGCAAGACCGACCAGGCTGAGTTTGTAAACCAGGTTATTTCTATAGACACCGGGTTGGGGCCGCTGGCCTTACTGGAGAACCTTAAACAAATTGAAATTAAAATGGGCCGCCAGGCTGGAGAGAAATGGGGCCCACGGGTGATAGATCTGGATATTCTGTGGTACGGAGGCGAACAGATTCATTTACCACAACTGCACATACCCCATCCGTACCTGCGCGAGAGGTTGTTTGTCCTCATCCCGCTGGAAGAAGTGAACTCGGAATTAATTCTTCCTGAAGACGGGATGACGGTTAAGGAGGTGCTGACTAGAGTCTTAGGGCGAGAAGATTGTGAAATCAAGAAAATGGAATAGGGGATCTCCCGCCGATATCCTTTTCAAGTCCGCTTGTATCCATTATTGGACCGAGACGGCGCGATTTTAGTGGCAGTTGCCTGCCGTAATCCTGAGGAGGTTAGGGAATGACAAATAAAGTCGGCATCATCGGTTTGGGAGTCGTAGGAACGGCTGTTGGGGTGGTACTCAGCAACAAGGGATATGAGATTACGGGTGTTTATGACAAGTTATCCGAATCTACAAAAGTACTTGTGGACCGGATTGGCTGTACCACCTGTTCATCACCTCAAGAAGTTTCTCGCTCAGCAGATATTTTGTTTATAACCACATCAGACATGGCCATAAAGGATGTAGCGGACGAATTGGCGGAAAGCGGCGCTTTTCATAGCGGTCAAGTGGTGATTCACATGAGTGGGTCCCAGACCTCGCAATTATTAGATGGAGCCAGGGCTTTCGGCGCATTTGTATTGTCGATACATCCTTTGCAGTCTTTTGCTGGTGTTGATAGGGCAATTGCCAACCTTCCCGGATCAATATTCAGCATCGAAGGGGATCACGAAGCATATGCTGCCGGCCGCGCCATCGTAGCCGCTCTGGGAGGAGAGTATTTTATCATTGACAGTACCGCCAAGGTCTTGTACCATGCCGGGGCCTGTACGGTTTCCAATTATCTGGTCACAGTAGTCGATTTTGGAATACGCTTGCTTGAATCAGCTGGTATTCCGGGCCCACAAGCCGGCAGAGCATTGTTGCCGTTGATTCAGGGCAGCATCAATAATATCCGTGACGTTGGCATACCCCGGGCTTTAACCGGCCCCATTGCCAGAGGGGATATAGAAACGGTTGTTCATCACCTCGAGGGACTGGAGGACAAAATGCGTGATGACAAGCTTTTATATGCCTGTTTAGGTCTGTATACTACCTCCATTGCGCTCGCCAAAGGCACCATCGGTGCCGAACAGGCGGCTGAGTTTAAAGAGATCCTCAGTAACGTGATCAAAGGAGAACAATAACGTTGTGCGGTGCCTAAAAAGGAGCGTGGGATTATGGCTAAAATTACCACAGCAGTACTCAAAGAGATGAAAACCAGGCAAGAGAAGATTGCCATGTTGACCGGATATGATTATTCAATGGCAGGGATGATAGATCAAGCCGGAATCGATATGATTTTGGTGGGAGACTCGCTGGGGAACGTGATGTTGGGTTATTCCACCACCCTGCCGGTGACCATGGATGACATGGTACATCATACCCGGGCGGTGTCCAGAGCGGCCCAAAATGCCATGGTGGTTGCAGATATGCCATTTCTGTCTTATCACATTGCCATCCCCGAAGCGGTGCGCAACGCCGGACGCCTGATCCAGGAAGGAGGCGCGCATGCGGTTAAAATCGAAGGAGGGGTGGAAAGGGTTGATACTATTAAAGCCATCCTGGATGCCCAGATCCCGGTTCAAGGCCACATCGGGCTGACTCCCCAGTCAGTAAACCAGTTTGGCGGGTTCAAAGTACAGGGCAAGGACCTGGAAACAGCCCAAAAATTGATCGAGGATGCTAAAGCCCTGGATGAGGCCGGGGTATTCTCCATGGTTATGGAGTGTGTGCCATCCGAATTGGCGCGGCGCATCACTGCGGAAGTGTCGTGCCCAACCATTGGAATTGGAGCTGGCCCCTATTGCGATGGACAGGTTCTGGTTATCAACGATATGCTGGGAATGTTCCACGGTCATATTCCCAAGTTTGTCAAGAAATTCGCCAACCTGCAACCACTCATTACGGAAGCCTTGAAGCAATATAAAGAAGAAGTCATGGCCGGAACCTTTCCCGCTCCGGAGCATTGTTTCACTATAAAAGATGAAGTCTTAGAAAAGCTTTATTAACCGAAAAACTGCGTGTTTTGCACTTCGCAGAATCTGGGAGGTTGGGAGAAAAAATGCTGATATTGGACCGCGTTGGATCAGCTCAAGAATGGTGTATGGCGCAAAAAAAGGCCGGCAACACCATTGGACTGGTTCCGACTATGGGGTATCTTCATGAGGGCCATCTTTCTCTGGTAGAACAGGCCCGTAGTAAGTGCGATATAGTAGTCGTCAGTATATTCGTCAATCCCATACAGTTTGGCGTGGGAGAGGATTTCGAAACTTATCCTAGAGATCTCAGCCGGGATCAGGATTTATTGGAGGAAAAGCATGTTGACGCTTTATTTGCGCCTTCAATAAGCGAAATGTATCCTCCGGGATACCGTACCTTTGTAGAGGTTGGCGGCGAGATCACCGCAAAACTGTGCGGCGCGTCAAGACCCGGCCATTTTAAAGGGGTGACTACAGTAGTATCCAAGTTGTTTAATATATGCGTTCCTGATAAGGCCTTTTTTGGCCAAAAAGACGCTCAGCAGGTCATGGTCATAGAAAAAATGGTTCGCGAACTCAACTTTCCTTTAGAAATAGTCAGAGTTCCCATTGTACGAGAGGAAGATGGCCTGGCCAAAAGCTCCAGGAATGTATATTTAGATGCCGAGCAGCGCCAGCAGGCACTGGTGTTGAGCAGGGCTTTAAAAGAAGCACATAGCCGGATCGAACGAGGGGAACGAGATGTAGCCAGATTAAAAGAAATTATGCGCGAAGTGATTGCAGCCAGCCCTCAGGCGATTATTGATTACGTTGAGATTTACGATGCTGCCGATCTGGGCGATGTTGATCAAGTAGACAGAAAAATACTTATGGCCCTGGCAGTGAAATTCGGTAGTACGAGATTAATTGATAACCGGTTGGTGGAGGTGTAATCATGTTTCGCAGTATGCTCAAGTCGAAAATTCACCGGGCTGTGGTGACAGAAGCTAATTTGAACTATATCGGATCAATTACCATCGATGAGGACCTGATAGAGGCCGCCGACATCCTGGAAAACGAGAAGGTCACCATCGTCAATATCAATAACGGTGAACGATTTGATACCTATGTTATCGCCGGCCCGCGGGGGTCGGGCGTGATGTGTTTGAACGGCGCTGCCGCAAGGCTGGTGCATACAGGTGATATAATCATCATACTGACCTATTGCCAGCTTTCTCAGGAGGAGTGCCAACAGCACAAACCGACCGTGATTTTTGTAGATGAGCACAACAAAATTCAGCCGATGAGTAATTAGAGATAGAAGGGATGGTTATGCAGACATCCGCGCAGTGGCGGGAGAGCATTGCACGGTTAAAAAAAATTAGGGGGGCTGTGATTTTAGCCCATTATTATCAGTTGCCGGAGATTCAGGAAGCAGCCGATTTTGTCGGGGATTCTTTAAACCTGGCCAGGCAAGCGGCTCTGACTCAGGCGGAGGTAATTGTATTTTGCGGGGTTCATTTCATGGCGGAAAGCGCCAAGATTCTGAGCCCCGACAAGACCGTCTTACTGCCGGCGGCTGAAGCCGGCTGTCCGATGGCGGATATGGTAACAGCCGAAGAGATCAGGGCATTAAAGCAAGAACACCCCGGAGCCATGGTGGTCAGTTATGTCAATTCCTCGGCTGAAGTGAAGGCCGAAAGCGATCTGTGCTGCACGTCCTCCAACGCCCTGGCAGTAGTGCAGAGTATCCCCCGGGACCGGGAGATCATCTTTGTGCCGGACCGCAACCTAGGTACTTATGTGGCTGCGCAAACTGGCCGCGACATGATCTTGTGGCCGGGTTGCTGCCCCATTCATGATCAGTTGGAAAAGGCGGAGGTGCAGGCCTGCCAGCAGGAACATCCCGGTGCCAGACTGGTGGTGCACCCGGAGTGCACCCCGGACATAACTGCTATGGCGGATGCAGTCTGTTCTACCGGTGGGATTCTGGAATACGTGAAGAACAGCTCGGAGCGGGAGTTCATAATTGGCACCGAGGAAGGCTTCCTCTATACCCTGCAAAAAAACTGCCCGGACAAGAAATTCTATATCGCGCGCAGCGGTTTTAAATGTCCGGACATGAAATTGGTGACCTTACCCATACTGGCAGCGTGTCTGGAAAAGAGCCAGTATGAAATAACCGTCCCCGATGTGATCAGGGGCAAAGCCAGCCAGGCCTTGGAAAAGATGCTGGCAATTCGGCCATAATATGGCCTGGCAGGGGGTAAGAGAATGATAATCACTCGGTATATTGAAGATTTGGGGAAAGACACCCCGGTTCTAAAGACCGATTTTTTGATCGTGGGAACCGGGATCGCCGGGCTTTTTACCGCATTGAAAGCTTCACAACACGGGCAGGTCATAGTTGCTACCAAAAAACATATAGACGATTCCAATACCGGATTAGCCCAGGGGGGGATTGCTGCCGCAGTACATGAGGAAGATTCCCCCTTTCTTCATCTGGAGGATACCCTCGAAGCAGGAGCCGGTCTGTGCAATATAGAAGCGGTAGATGTTTTGGTGCGGGAAGGACCGGATCGGGTCAGGGAACTGATAGCTGCCGGGGCGCAGTTCGACATGAAAAATGGCGCCATTTCTCTGGCCCGTGAAGGGGCCCACAGCAAAGCTCGTATCCTGCATGCTGCCGATACCACCGGGGCTGCTATCAGAGGCGCCCTGGTGGAGAAGTGCAAGCTCAACAGCGGGATCGAAATCAGGGAAGATCAGTTTCTGCTGGATATACTGACTGATGAGGATAACTGTGAATGCTTTGGCGCGTTGTTTTTCGATGCTAAAAAAGGGGAGCGCGTCATCTACAGCGCCCGGGCCGTGATCATCGCTACGGGCGGCGCCGGGCAGATCTATAAACATACCACCAACCCGGATGTGGCCACCGGTGACGGGATGTCAGCCTGTTTCCGGGCCGGGTGTAGACTCACCGATATGGAGTTTTTTCAATTTCATCCCACGGTATTATACGGTCACGAATCGCAGCGCTTTTTAATTTCAGAAGCGGTGCGGGGTGAAGGGGCCATACTATACAACGGCGAAGGCGAGCGTTTTATGAAACGCTATCATTCCCTCTTAGAGTTGGCTCCGCGGGATATCGTGTCCCGGGCCATCTGGAATGAACTGCAAAACACCGAAAAACCATATGTATACCTGGATATGACCGTTATACCTGACGGTCCGGCACGCTTCCCCAACATCCATCGGACCTGTTTGGAGAGGGGCGTTGACATCACCAGGGAATATGTCCCGGTCTCACCGGCAGCGCATTTCATCATGGGAGGCATTGGCACCAATACCAACGGAGAGACCAGTATCAGAGGACTGTACGCCTGCGGTGAAGCAGCCTGCACCGGTGTTCACGGCGCTAACCGTCTGGCCAGCAACTCCCTCTTAGAGGGGATTGTATTTGGACAGCGCATTGTTGACAAGGCTGAGGAGATCATGTATCGCCGTCAGGTTGACAGCGGGGAAATATACCGCCAGTTTGATTCGGGCTGGATTTTCCGCCCCGGCCAGGAAGGATTCAGGCCTGATGAGGTGCGCATGAGGCTGCGCGATATTATGTGGGATCATGTGGGCATCATAAGAAATGAGAGCGGCCTTAAACAGGCTTATCTGGAGATCGACAGTCTTTATAATGCTATGCACCGCCATACGGATATCCTGAGTTATTATGAGACGATAAATATGTTGATACTGGCTCGTATTATCATTCAAGCCTGCCTGTGGCGCAAAGAGAGCCGCGGGGGGCATTATCGTTCCGATTATCCGGAAAGGGACGATATGCGCTGGATAAAAGAAATGAGTTTTATGAATTGTTAGCCCATGACAGGGGGAATACTCAAGCAGCATGAATATAGACACTATAATAAAACAGGCATTACAGGAAGATATCGGCCGACAGGATATAACCACTTTTAACCTGGTTCCTGCGGATCAGCAAGCCCGGGGGATGCTGGTTGCCAAGGCCGAGGGCATAATCGCCGGAACAGGGGTCTATCAGGCGGTATTTCGCTATTTAGATCCGGCGGTCCAGTGCCAGACTTTTATCACCGACGGGCAGATGGTGCAGTACGGGGACCGTATTGCGGAAATCAGCGGGAAGACCACCGCGCTCTTAGGCGGCGAGAGGGTGGCTCTGAATCTCTTGCAGCGTCTTAGTGGGATTGCTACGCGCACCAGGAAGATGGCGGATAAAATTCAAAACTACCCTGCCCGTATCATAGATACCCGCAAGACCACCCCGGGACTGCGGGAGTTGGAGAAATACGCGGTAAGAATCGGCGGAGGCCGGAATCACCGTTTTGGGCTATATGATGGGGTCATGATTAAAGACAATCATATAGTGGCCGGCGGAGGAATTCTGAATGCGGTGCGAACCTTGCGCCGGGCGGCGCCGATAACCGTAAAAATAGAAGTTGAAGTAGAAAACCTGGAGCAGCTGAATTTGGCTCTAGAAGCCGGTGCGGATATCATTATGCTCGACAATATGGATACTCCCACCATGCGAAAGGCGGTCGAGTTAGTTGCCGGGCGGGCCCTCTTGGAGGCGTCCGGGGGGATTACTGAAGACCGCCTGGAAGAAGTCGCCCGAAGCGGAGTGGACTTTATCTCCGTTGGAGCCCTGACCCACTCTATACAGAGTCTTGACATCAGTTTTGATCTTTTAGAGGTTTATTAGCATATACCCTCCGGCTGAATCCCCGGTTTAACGGTCTTATGAAGATAGGAGATGAATAACTGTGATCTGCGTATTTGATGTGGGCAACACCAACATGGCCGTCGGAGTATATAGTAAGCAGGAACTGGTGGGGCACTGGCGCATTCGCACCGATACCATGCGCACCTGTGATGAGTACGCCATCATAATCAGCGAGTTGTTCTGTTTAAACTTAAACGGATTGAAACTGGAACAGATTGACGCGGTGGTTATTTCATCGGTAGTACCAACAGTTATGATGGAATTGGAGTGGCTGAGCGCCAAGTACTTCAAGTGCAAACCCCTGATAGTAGAAGCCGGAATAAAAACCGGTTTGGCCATTAAATACGAGAACCCCCGTGAGGTTGGGGCTGACCGGGTAGTCAATGCCGTAGCCGGATTTCATAAATACGGCGGTCCTCTTATAATAGTTGATTTCGGCACTGCCACCACCTTTTGTGTGATAAGCCAGAAGGGGGATTATCTGGGGGGGGCAATCGCGCCGGGCATCAAAATATCCACTGAAGCCCTGGTGTCAAGAGCCGCTAAACTGCCCCGGGTTGAACTGGTTAAACCCAAAAGCCTGCTGGGTAAGAATACCATCAGCAGTATACAGGCGGGTATTATTTATGGATTTGTCGGTCAGGTGGAAGGTATTATCAGCCGCATGAAAAAAGAATTGGAATTTGAACCGCAGGTGGTGGCAACCGGCGGGCTGGCCGGTACTATTGCCGGGGAAACCGACTGCATTGATGTAATTGATGATCTCCTCACCATGGAGGGTTTGCGCCTAATATACGAATTAAACCGGAGTTGAACATGTTCTCAATTGGAAATGTTGCAGTACCCAATCGGGTAGTGGCCGCGCCGCTGGCGGGAGTCACAGACAGGGCGGGCCGGGAAATGGCCCGCTTGTTTGGTTGCGGCCTGGTCTACACGGAAATGATCAGTGACATGGGGCTGGTATATAATCAGCAAAAAACCCTGCAACTGGCTGCTGTGGAAGGCGAGCAGGGGTTGGTTGCGGCCCAGCTCTTTGGCTCAAAACCCCGGGCTATGGCCCAAGGAGCCAGAATACTAGAAAAACTCGGCGCTCAAATTATCGACATAAACATGGGCTGCCCCACCCCCAAGATAGTGCGCAATGGGGAAGGAGCAGCCTTGATGAAAGATCCCGCTTTAGTCCGCGATTTGCTTGACGCTGTCCTCGATGCGGTGACCGTGCCGGTAACGGTGAAGATTCGTAAAGGCTGGGACGAAAAGCAAAGCAACTATCTGGAAATAGCTCTCCTGGCTGAAGCAGAGGGCGCAGCTGCAGTGGCTTTGCATCCCCGCACCAGGCAGCAGTTCTTCTCCGGGCACTCCGATTGGACAGCGATTAAAGTCCTCAAAGAACAGCTGCATATACCGGTGATCGGCAACGGAGACATCTGGTCAGCCCAGGACGCCCGGAGGATGATCGGCGAAACCGGGTGTGACGCGGTAATGATCGGGCGGGGCGCCATGGGAAACCCCTTCATATATCGCGAGACGGCGGCCCTGCTTGAAAAGCGGCAAGTCCTGCCTGCGCCCACCTTAAGCGAGCGTTTTATGGCTGCCCGGCAGCACCTGGATCTGGCCATCGAATTTAAAGGTGAGTACACCGCAGTCAGGGAAATGCGCAAACATTTTGCCTGGTATTGCAAAGGCCTGAGAGGAGCCGGCCGGGTTCGAGGGGCCATCAATCAGGCCGCAACCCGCGAAGAGCTTCTGGCAGCCTTAGCTTCCATCACCCTCCCGACAATTATATAACCTCATATTTTAAATTTCCTCATAGGGTAGGCTCAGGAAAGGTTGCGCTTTCTGAGCAAAGGGTCGTTTGGATCCGTCCCCGCGGCCCATCGTCCCGCTAGTTGGTTTTGTTGCTCCAAGCCCTGTAAAATGCTAGAATAAATGCAGATTGTATACATATTGTGCTCAAGGGGTAGTGACATGGAATTTTATCGTATCCAAGACAAAATCGTGAGCTGGAACAAGATATCATCGACACTTAAGAAGGCCCTGGTCCTAAGGGCTCGCGGATTTTCCCAGCAAGAGACCGCCGACCGGCTGATGATCGATCGTACTTTCATTTCCCGCCTGGAAAAGATCGGCGAACTGCGTAAGGGTCAATCCATTGCCTGCGTGGGCTTTCCCATCAAGAATAAAAGTGAAATTGAGCACCTTCTGGAAAAGGAAGGTGTCGATTTTATATTTTTGATGACCGAGCAAGAACGTCTTGATTATGTTAACAACCGCAGCGGCAAAGATGTGCTCAACGAATTGATGGATCTTATCGTCAAAGCGCGCGATTTTGATATAGTCATCCTGATCGGCTCCGATACGCGTTTGAAATTAATAGAGAACATTCTTGATGCCCAGGTGATTCCTATTGAAATCGGCACTTCCCCTATTACTGAAGATAAGTGGGTTGATCCTGAATTATTAAAAAAGATTTTACGGTCGGTAAAAGCTGCACGGTAAAGAACTCTAAGGTATGCTGCAGACGAAGGAGGTTCTCTGTTGAAACGAATTGTAAGTGTGAGCCTGGGGTCTTCAAAGCGGGATCATAGCTTTGAAACCGAGTTTATGGCAGAAAAGTTCCTGATCGAACGGATTGGAACCGATGGGGACTGGGACAAAGCTATTCAATTGATAAAGGATCTGGATGGCAAGGTTGATGCTTTCGGAATGGGCGGCATCGACCTTTATATTTATATTGCCGGCAAGCGGTACGTTATAAAAGACGCCAAAAAACTGCTGGTTGCCAGGAAGACCCCCATGGTGGACGGGAGCGGGCTCAAGAATACCCTGGAACGCAAATGTGTTCTGGATATTCAGAAAGACGGAATTTTGGATTTACGCGGTAAAAAGGTACTGATGGTCAGTGCGGCAGATCGCTTCGGTATGGCTGAAGCCTTGGAAGAGGTAGGGGCCAACCTGACTCTGGGGGATTTGATATATACCCTGGATGTTCCCATACCCCTTAAATCCTTAAAGGCATTAAAAATGATAGGCCGCATGGTGGCCCCGGTTGTTGTAAGCATGCCCTTTGATAAACTTTATCCCACTGGCAAAGATCAGGAAGTCATAATTCCCAAGCATTCAAAATATTATTATCAAGCAGATGTAATTGCAGGTGACTTCAATTATATCAAACGCTATCTGCCGGAAAAGCTCAATGGGCAGATTATCATTACCAACACCACTACCCGCGACGACATGCGGCTTCTGAAACAACGTGGCATCAGCAAGGTTATTACCACCACACCCAACATGGGAGGGCGTTCCTTTGGGACTAACGTGATTGAGGCCTTGATGGTATCCTTGATCAACAAGACTGTTGAAGAGATAACCCCCAAGGATTATTACCACATGCTGCAGGAACTCAACATGAAGCCAGGTGTGGTAGACCTGGAGAAGGAAGATGTCTGAGCTGGAATTTGCCTTTTTTAATCTCATGCAAAGCGATAAGCGGGGGCTGGTATATCAGAAATATCTTCTGGATAGATTAGCCCCTTTTTTATTCGCCCCCCGGGTGGCTCGACTCATCGATATGCCAGTCATCAATGCCCGCGGTTATCATGTGGTTTTGCCTTTGGGAGAAGGCAATCTCAATAGCATGGAACCAGAACGGCAGCAGCAGATGCTGAGCAAGTCCATTGATGTGACCCGGGATTTTAATCTGCCCGCCCTGGCGGTTGACCGCCGTTTAAAACCCAGATTCGTTTTACCCCAGGTGGATATGCAAATAATCTTCGGAGACCATTTTATCAAAGCCCTGGCCGCCGCGTACATCAACCGCAGCCTTAACCGTCACGCTGTCAAGAGAATCATAATCGCTACCGATAATGAGGATCTGGTGGATTTTGTGGATTATGCCTCACGTTTTGACGTGCCTTTGTCGATACAAAGCTATCAGCCCGCCCGCTACGAGCCGGTGGCCCACCAAATGATGTATGAAAACGGCAGGGCGGTCAGCACCAGCTTATTCAACCCCCGGAGCTGGAGCAAAGGAGACCTGGTGGTGATATTTGACCCCCGGGATCGCTTTGTGGCCATCTCTCCTCCAGACGTCTTCTGCCTGCAGTTGGGCAATCGCAGCGAGAATATAGCCCCGGTCTTAGAAAACAACCTCAAGAATCATGGCGTTGAAGCCAGGTTGTGCAGCCTGGCCCCGATCATGGAATTATGCCTGGGAATAATTACCGCCAAACAGCCGTCCCGGGAAACTGTCACAGCCGAAACTGTATTGCCGCCGGATTTCATCCGGATAGAAAAGTCCGCCAGTTCGCTGGGATTGTGGGAGTTATTCCTTGACAAGGCTATTTGAAGTCATTATAATACCATAAAGCATAAGATAGTAATGTCATTGAACCGTGGCCATTTTGGGCATCACGGCAGTAGCGAGCATAGTCTCGCTTTTATTAAGTAAGTTTCAGATGAGGAGAAATGGCATGGCAGAAGAAAAAGAAGTCCTTTTAACCAAAGAAGGTCTGGCCAGGCTGGAAGCTGAGCTGGAGCACCTCAAATCGTTCCGCCGTGAAGAAGTGGCCGAGCGTATTAAACAGGCCATCGCTTTCGGGGATATCAGTGAGAACTCCGAATATGAAGATGCCAAAAATGAACAGGCTTTTATTGAGGGCAGGATTTTGACCCTGGAGAAAACCTTAAAAAAGGCCCGTTTGATGGAGGATAATGACATCCGCACCGATGTTGTGTCATTGGGCTCCCGGGTCACCCTGCAGGAAATGAAAAGCGGACGAAATGTGACCGTAACCCTGGTTTCAACGGTTGAATCCAAATTAAAAGACGGTAAAATATCGGATGAGTCTCCAGTAGGTTCCGCTATTTTGGGCAAATCGGTAGATGCTATTGTGGCTGTGGAAGCCCCGGCTGGACTTATAGAATATAAGATAACCAACGTGCAGAGATAAAGCCTTTGCTAGCTGTTCTTTAAGGCAGCCATGATATCCTGATCCAAGGATAGATCGGTACGGTCTATCCTTGCTTGAGTATGGGACAGGTTTTATGGGGCTTAAGCAGCGAAGGCTTGTGGTCTGGCAACAAAATGTGAGGAAGTGTCTTGATGTCTGAGCAAGAGCAAAACCTGAGCGAATTGAGAAAAGTCCGCCTGGAAAAAATGGAAGAGTTAAAGTCCCTGGGATTGGACCCCTTTGGCCATCGTTTTGAACGTAATGCCTTTACCAAGCCCATAGTCGACGAATTCGAGCAATGGGAAAACCAGACTGCCAGAGTGGCAGGACGCATCATGTCCAAGCGCAGGCATGGCAAAGCTGGATTTGCGCATCTGCAGGACATTAGCGGCAGAATTCAACTGTATTTTCGCGCCGATGATCTGGGGGAAGCCCAATATGATTTGTACAAAAAAATGGATATGGGTGATCTGGTCGGGATTGAAGGTCAGGTCTTCAAAACCCAGAAGGGCGAAATCAGTATTCACGTTAGTGATTTGGTTTATCTGTCCAAATCATTGCACCCCCTGCCGGAAAAGTGGCATGGCCTTAAGGATGTGGAACTGCGCTATCGGCAGCGCTATGTCGATTTGATCGTCAATCCGGAGGTCAAAGAGGTATTCATCAAACGCAGTCAGGTTGTTAAGGAAATAAGAAATTACCTGGACAGCAAGGGATTCCTGGAGGTAGAAACTCCAATGATGCAACCCATACCGGGCGGCGCTACAGCTCGTCCCTTTATCACCCACCACAATGCTTTGGATACGGATCTTTACTTGCGGGTGGCCCCAGAGCTTTATCTAAAGAGGCTTTTAGTGGGAGGGCTGGAGAAAGTCTACGAAATCAACCGCAACTTCCGCAACGAGGGTGTCTCCACGCGCCACAATCCCGAATTCACCATGCTGGAGCTGTACCAGGCCTATGCCGACTATGAGGACATGATGGAATTAACTGAGGAATTGATCAGCAGAGCGGCTTTCAAAGTCAATGGCTCCATGCAGGTAGAATTTGAAGGACAGATTATCGATTTTTCGACACCCTGGAAGCGGGTGCAGATGCTTGACGCCATTAAAGAACATACTGGTCTGGACTTCCGTACAATAAGTGATGATGAGACCGCCCGCACCCAGGCTAGAAGTCTGGGGCTGGAGGTAGATGATACGGCATCCCGGGGTGAGATAATCAACGAGGTCTTTGAGGCCCGGGTTGAAGAACAGCTTATTCAGCCCACCTTTGTATACGGCCATCCGGTTGAAATATCGCCACTGGCTAAACGCAACCGTGAGCATCCTGAATTGACCGACCGCTTTGAGGTCTTTATCATGCAGCGGGAGATCGCCAATGCCTTCTCCGAACTTAACGATCCGATTGACCAAAAACAGCGTTTCATGAAACAGGCCGCCAAACGGGCCGGCGGAGACGCCGAAGCCCATATGATGGATGAAGACTATATTGCCGCCCTGGAGTATGGCATGCCTCCCGCAGGGGGACTGGGCATTGGTATCGATCGTTTGGTCATGCTCATCACCGGGTCGCCATCGATACGCGATGTCATCCTTTTCCCCACCCTCAGACCCAGGGAATTATAAACGAGAAAAAAGGTGCGGTTTGGCAAACCACACCTGCTCATAGGAAATATCAGGCTGTCCTTGGAGACTTCCGACTCTCGGGGACAGCCTATTTATTACCGGTAATCATAGTTGAGTATCTCCGGAAAAAACCGCTTGGCTATCCATTCCAAAAGCATTATGCCCAGGACCACGCCCAGGCCTATTACTGCCCCCACCAGAATCCCTGCTAAACTGCGCTGCAGTGATATTGAGGCAGTGGTAAATACATGGCAGAAGCTGTTGACCATAGAAATGCTGCCGACTGTCACCGCCAGGCCCCATATGAATAGTATGAAGTCCTGGCGATACTTATGATAAAGGTATATTCCAGAGATCAGGGCCGGGTAACCAATCATGATTTCTTTGAAACGCGGCCGGGCGGGAAATATCATTTCCAGGATTTCACGCACCCGCAGTTCTAATGAAGATACACTGACGATATTGTTGCCGCTCCGCCCCAGATAATAATATCCCGCGGCCGCAGCTACTGCGAATAAGAACAGGACCAGGTAGCTGGGCTTTAGCTGCAGGGTCTTCCATACCGCCATACTAAGCTTATCTTCGCCTTTGAAACAGCTGAAATAATTTAGCATGAACAGTAACAAGGGCAGGAAGAAGGATAATTTAACCCCGCTGAAAATCTTTATGTTCATGATATAGCGGATGTCTGCCAGACTGGCTATTACAGTATATCCGCCCAGAAGATTGATCCCCACCACCAGCAGCAAGCCATAAAGGGTCTTCAGCCATAAGGGGTGATGCCGCCGGTCGCGAAGGTATAGCAGCAATAGCAGGCTGGACAAAGTTGGATACAAAATCGCCGCCCCCAGGGCGTATAGCTTGGAAAGATCGAGCCCCGTGAACAGGTTAACGAACAGGCTGAAAGCTCCTCCCAGGAGCAGCAACAGGTAAAGATAAAGGGGTTTCCATTTAAATAGGTAGTACAGATAGAGGCTGCCTGCAAAAACCAAACTTAATGACACCATAAAACGGTGCCAGGGGGAGGGGGTCTGATTGGGATGAATGGGCAGTTCCTCATTCAAGATAAAGCCTTTGGCCTGCATAGTCTCATGAAAACGACCAATGGTGTCGATAGTATTATCCAAATTCTGTCCGGCATCCAGCTTTAAATCCTTGAAAGGTGACACATATAGGATGCGGATGCCACGATCGACTACGCCGCGCACCCAGCGATAATATCTGTCATCAATGCTTTTGACGAAGTCATCATTCACCGAGGTGTAGAGCCTATTGATGGGATACCCGGTTTTCTCCAGCACCTCATCCAGACCGGGGGTATTAACGTAGCCTAATTGTTCCGGTGTTTCTACTACCCCGATCATCAGGCCATAGCGGTTGACCAGATCGGATATGTTATCGAGATGAGCGGGTTGACCGCTCACCTCATTGGAAAAAACCAGGTACTTGATGTCGTAATCACGGACAATAGCCTCGTATTCCTGCAAGTATTCAAGGGATGTGCCCTTGCTGTTTTCCGGGCGCAAGACTATCTCCAAGCCATAGGCCTTGATCTGCTCGATTTCCCGGGGATCGAAACCCAGTATCATATCGAGTTGAGGCTGTATTTCCTTGCGCTTGTCGAGAACGGCAGCGGCGCTGTTTATAATAAAGTAATGGTTTTCCCCTTCGATTAGGTGGATTATCTGTCCAGCCTGGTAGCGGGACTCCAGCTGCGTACTTAAAAATTGGGCAACCTGCTCCTGGCTGGTAACCGCCACCAGGTTGGCCGGGCTTACCTGGTGAGAGCCCATACTTCTTAAAACCTTATTCCACAGCTGGGGCTGGTTGGCCTCATGGAAGGTGCGAAATTCGCCAAAACTCCATAGGTACACATCGCCTTGAAACGCCAGTTCGCGGAGACTGGTCTCTTTTAGCCCGATATGGCGCACTCCATTGTTCTGCAGGCGCTCTAGGACACTATCCATGGAGACATTGGCGGTAGCTGCCGAACGGGACATCTCCCGATAATCGGCTACTGTGATCAGCCGCTGGTTATTGGCTTCGATGCCAGTACGCAGCTGCCAGCCGCTATAGGATAAAACCAGGAACAGCAACAACCCGCCCCATAACAGCCATTTCAATTTGTGATTATTCACCAGCCTTAAACCTCCTTTAAGAAAAACACTTTAATCAGGCCCAGTAAATAAGCGATGCCTAAATACGCCGCCATGCTGGCTGCCAAGGGCAGCAGAAAACCCAAGCTGGATCGGCCTATACTCAGAAAATCAAAGCTTCACACTACTCCCAGCATGGTTCCAAATCCCTGCATCTCCCAGTTCCCCGGGACTCTGATCTCTTTCCAGCCG
>ENA-UOOH01000415-UOOH01000415.1-fermentation-metagenome-genome-assembly--contig:-NODE-415-length-49509-cov-330.928014_pt1 | contig 49509 bp, 33 predicted proteins | sample MGYA00245778_ERZ724025 | MGnify/ENA primary metagenome ERZ724025 (study PRJEB28704, sample SAMN03018313) | fermentation metagenome | biome: anthropogenic terrestrial biome; feature: soil...
AGATATCACCTGGAGTTGATACCAATACTGTCTCACATGTATTGAACCCATTCATTCACTTGCATTTTTTTTCGGTTGAGCTTATAATCTTGTCTCTACGGGGCGTGGCGCAGTCCGGATAGCGTGCTTGCATGGGGTGCAAGAGGTCGAAGGTTCGAATCCTTTCGCCCCGACCTCAAAACCACTTGAGAAATCAGGTGGTTTTTTCTTTAACTAAGGTCTACATTACTTCAGCAATAGCATAAAAAGTAGGAATAAAAGTCAAGGCCGTGCCCTGGCCATATGCTAGGTGTGCTTGATGTTCCAAGGTGCTTATGGCTTCTTGGCTAAGGGTTTTGCTCAAATCGTAAGAGATAATCTCCCATTCAAGATCAAAGGTTTGTTGGTTAGGAATCTTCCATTCACCGCTTAGCATTCCCATGGTTAGCGATGTAAATCCAGCCGCTAAGAATAATTCTTTTAAACGTCTGCCTGTATTCAGTTGAATACCTTGCTCTTTTAAGGACTTGTTTTGTTTTGTTCCAATTTCTTTAAAGATTTCAGGATAATCAATTCGAGCATCGTAATCTGGCTCAGCAAAAGCGATAACAAACCCGCCTTGTCGGGTAACACGGCGCATTTCTTTTAAAGCATCTGTTGGATGCTTGAGCCACAAAAGGAGATAGTGGCAAAAACAGAAATCAAAGCTGTTATTTGGAAAAGGCAATTGATAAGCGTCTGCAGTGGAAAGATTCAGATCAAAAACCAAGGTTTTTGCATATATGTTTCGTGCGTGATCAAAATCAATCCCAAACACGTGTTGACTAATAGCTAGGTTCTCTGAGAGCAGCGCGCCTGTGCCACTACCAACTTCTAAGATTTTTGAATTGGAATCCAGGTTTATTTGATTTAATAAATAGTTTCTTAATTGCTTTGTCCAAAGCGATTGCAACACAAAGCGCTGATGCCAGGCTTGGTTATCCATTGCTAAATTGTCTGCATTTAGCCCAAAGCTCTTCCCAGCTTTCGTTAAGAAGGTTGCCAATGTCGACCGGATCTTCATAAGGAATAAAAAGCTCACCATCCGCTCTGGTAGCGAGGTATTTCAATTTGCTGGCACTTTCATACGCAAGCGCGCTCGTTGAGCGGTGGTCTTTGTGCGAAAATGGCATATCATCAACAATAGGAATGCCTTGAGAGCTAATAAGTTCTTCGAGTTCTAAAAGACTATCATCCAAGGGATCTACTACACCAGTAAAAGCGAAGGCGTTAATCCCATGGCTAAACAAATCATCCATAACCGGTTCATAGTTATACCTGGGATCAAAGGGCATTCTCAGACAGGTAAAAAGGTCTTGGTCCAGGATGTTAATCAGCAGGCGATGATGTTCAAAATTGCTCGGATCGCCATCAAGAACAAGATGGTCCAAGCCACGCACTAAAAGCTCATGCAGAAAAGCAGAATCCATCAAGTAATCGGGTTTAGTGACCAACCCACTTACTAATCCCAAATCTTCTAAATGGCTTAAAAGGTCAAGGAAATCTTCATTAGGCAGGTGATTGGAATCCAAAAGCATGACATGAGGAATGCCTGCGTTGAAAGCACGTTCAAAAACGACTTTCCACTCCGCGACTGTAAGCCTTTCTCCTTTTGCCTCGTCACCAAAATAGCAATCCAATCGATATGGGGCAATAATTTCTGTTTCTTCCGGATCTGAAAGTGTGCCTAAAATACTGCTTGGAGGAATGTCTTCTTCGGTAGTGAAACTCATCAAGGTGTCATAAAAAGTGTCCACATCCCGTTTAATCTCATCTTTTGGTGCTTTATAGCGATTGCTGATCGTCTTGGCAATTTCGGCTGGTTTTTGCCCTTGAATTAAAAAGTATGCCATTTCCATGGCGGTTTTATTGAGGTGCAAAATTGTAGATGCATTGAGCGTAAGTACCCCACGGAGATTGGGTTCGACCCGTAAATGAAGCCGATAGGGCGTTTCGCCATGCATGAGATCATGACTGGTGTAAAAACCGCTTTCAATTTCCTGAATTGGCTCGCTTTTGGTATTGAAAAAATCGCTTAACTTGGACATGATTCCTCCTAATCAGCTTTTTGGTAAGATGAGGTCTTTGAAAATGGGCATGACGTTTTGATGGTCCCGACTAAGCGGGCATCCACCACCACATTCTTGAAAATAATCACAGTGGTGACATTCTTGGGGGACATCTTTTCTTTCGCGTAAATTTATTGAAAGGGGATGATTCCAAATAGAATCCCAAGGTTGATCCAACAAACTTCCCAACGGTTCGTAATAGCTCTGGCACGGGATAACTTGGCCATCTGGTTCAATGCACATGTTGTAGTAAGCCGCGGTACAGCCTTTGATGCCAAGGTCTAGCATCATGGGATCAAAATGGCAGTATTGGGTAGGCGTGTACCAGATAAGCCGTTGTCCAGACTGATTGCAGTGCTCTATTGCCAATTCCAAAAGCTCAGGCAGCTCTGATTCGGGTAAGCCTGTATTAACGGTGCTGCCTTTACCGGAGTAGATCAGGGCGTTGAGGCCAATTGTTGGAATGCCAAGCTCTTTGCTAAAGTTGAGTAATTCTTGCAAATCCTTGTGATTGTTCTGGAGCAGGGTTGTGTTGGTCATGAAATAAAGGCGGGAATTAACCACGTTTTTGATGCCTTGGACTGTTTCTTGCCAGGCGCCTTTTGCAAGGACCATTTCATCATGTATTTCCGCTCGATGTGATTCAAGCGTAATTTGAACATGATCTAATCCAGCGTCTACCAGTTTTTGGAGGAAAGCCGGATCTGCCAATTTGCGTCCGTTGGTATTCAGTCCAGTGATAAAGCCTTTCTGCTCAGCGTATTGAATGAGTTCTGCCAGGTCACCGCGTAAAGTGGGTTCGCCACCGGTAAAAACGAGATGCGGAATACCGAGATCCCATAAACGATCAATTATTTTTTTCCATTGTGCTGTATCAAGCTCAGGATAATTTCTTTCGCGGGCATTATAGCAATGCGCGCAATTATTGTTACAGCGATAGGTAATAGCCAAATCCATGCGGTAGGGCGCACTCAATTTAGCGGTAAAAGGCACCAGGCTTTCCAGTCCTAAATCACAAACAGGGCAGGATTTTGAATCATCACTGATGAGTTGATCTATTTTGAAAATAGTTTCTAAATAATCTTGTTTAGCTTTATAGGCGTTGATTGAAAAGAGTCGCCGAAGTTGCTTTACAGCTTCTTGTGTTTCGATGCCACTCAGATATTGCCATGCCATAAGCCCAGCGGTTGGGTTGAGGTGAATCATTTTGGCAGCGTTGACAACCAAGACGCCACTGTAATCGTCTTCCAATCTTAAATGGATTCTAGATTTGCCACCGTTTTCCTGGCGGTCAAACTTGTGTATCCCTTTGGAAGGTGGAAACAAAGGTTTCATTTAGCGACCGCCACCCGCACAGGCACAAGCACAACCAGCGCAAGCGCAAGCACACGCACAGGAACTACCACCGCCACCACTATGTCGCCCAGAACTAGAGCTTGTAATTACTGGAGGTGGATTGGTTCTTGCCGTAACAGCGCTGGTAAAATCAGCAGGGTTTCCGATAACACTTTTTGCCATATTAGCACCACCATCGATTACCGAAGCAGCAAACGCGGAACCAGGAAGATTAGGCAAGCTAAAACTGGGTTTTGGGCTTGGTCCAGCCATGCTTGGTGCCGGTGAAGCTTGCATTCCGCCACCGCTGGTCATTCCGCCACCACTACCCAATCCACCACCCGTACTCGGCATTTGGGTATAGATGGGATTGTATCTAACCCACCATCGTGGCAAGAAAACAGGCGTATCGGTAAAGGTTCGTGTTGTTCGGCCAGAAAAATCCTTATCAAGCATGGTCCATTCCAAAGTATGGTCGAATTGCGCGCTTTTAAGTTCGGGTGTGTCTGCCGCTTCAACAGCTTGCCAGGCACGATTGATGATGTCCTGGTAGTATTCTTTGGTTTTTGTGCCGTTAAAGCCTTTCATTTTTCGCTCAACGGATTTCACAAGACCAATCAAAGTGTCTTGTAAGCCATTCTTTTTGCTTGTTTTGCTTGGTTGTTTCATGGCGTCGATAAAGCCTATTTCATAGGCATAGAGCCCTGACGGCAAGGATTCAGCTGGCTTAATCTCGAGTGGCTCTTGTTTGATAACAGTTATTGCTTCCTTCTTTAGAAGCCCAAACAGGATCATCGTAAGCACTTTATCAATCGGTTCCTCCAGCAATATGGCAGCTTCGACTGCAGTTAAACCACGTTTGATGCCATGTCCTTCGACAGATAATGTTGGCGGCATATATTGCAGCTTTCTTTCAGCGTAATCTTTTTGTTGTTTTGTTTTCATGAAACCGATGGAAACAAAAAATAATACAGCAGGAATAAGGCAAGCAAAATTTTTGAGTTGATCAAAGAGTTGGCTGAAAATACCACCGACGCCAGTTGAACCTGAACCTGTGATCTTTTTAGGTGGCGTCACCGCTTCACTTTTGCTTACAATGGCGTGTGAAGGGATCGCAGCAGCTGGAAAAGCTACGCCAAAAGTGTAAGCAGTGTGCGTGTTAGCATTATCGGTTGCCCAGATGTAAATGACACGATTTTGATCTGGAGTTAACTCAGCAAGGGGATCATTATTCCCGTGCCAGCCTTTTGGTTTGAAATAAACACCCTCGTCTGCTCCAACGGCAGGTGGGAGCACAATTGAGAAATTATATTTTGTGTTTCTAGAACGATCGATTGTTGAGTCAAAATAATTAGGTATAAACTGGAAGTTGACATAATTTTCCCGATCATTTCCATCATAAGGATAAATGACATTGGTAATGCCGGTAACCGTTGCCTTGACTACACCGGTTGCATTTGCCGGTATTTGGTTTTCGCCGAGCGCTAATTCCGCTCCTTGAACATAACTGGAATCGGAAATCTTAGGAATCGGTTTGTCATCAATAGTAGCTTTGATATTTTGTAAACTATAGGATGTGTTCGGAAGTCCTAAATCGACAAAGTCAATTGGATGAGCGCCAGTCCCATTTCTAAAGTGCATTTCATAAAAAAGGGTTAGCGTACCATCTTCCTCAATGACAGCTTGCACATCGTATTGGGTAACTTCAAAGTTGTAGCTTTGTGCGGTTGTATTAGTAAAAGGTGTGAAGAAGAGTAACAGGATGATCAGGTAAAAAATGATTTTTGTTAGTTTTTTCATATGTCTTCCATTCTTCTGTATTACACTGCAGGAATGTGTGTTTAATTATACAGTAATCATTTTTTTTAGAGTTGTGCTTGTCACCTGAAAGGTCCCTTTGTCCACTTTCATAATTCATGATCGCAAGTTTAATCGGCTTTCTTTTGCGAAGTTCAATAAAGCTTTCATATTAGTAGCAAACCCTCAGCATGATTGGATGGAAAATGAAACAGACCCATCATTTTAGAGGATAATTGGGTGTCAAAAGATGAGACTGACAGATAATGTCGCTGGGCTTGTCTAATACTGTAGAAAAATGCAATCAGGCTAATGATTATGGAAACGGAGATTGCATTTTTGTCCTTTTTCACTTCATTACCATTTGGGTTCTTCAGTAATTTGATAAGTAGTGCCACAGCTTGGGCATTTTACAACTGCCGCACCTTGAGCAAGGGAAACATCTTTGGCGCTTAATGGACTGCCGCAGGATTGACATTTTAAAGCATCCAGTTGTACCTGACCGGGCAAGTCGATATTAATATTGAGTGCCTGTTCTTGTTCTTTGGAGCGAGCATTGAAACGCGTTCCAGCATAAATAAAGCCAAATCCAATCGCAATGCCAACAACGCCAACAATTAATCGCGAATCGGGAACATCCGGAGCGAAAGCACTCCAGGCGACTAAAATCGAAAAGAAAATGACTATTCCCGCTATGATATACGAAATGATGCTTGCTGTTTTCAAGAGTTTCTCCTGTTCTTTAACTTTTATCTTACGACTGATATTGCGTGTTAAGAGTAGAAAATCTATCCTTTTTTCTAAGTGATTTGTGTTCTAAGGATGGTGTCCAGGCTTTCAAAGGCTTTTGCCGCGCCTTCAACTGTACAAGTCACCGGGTTTTCTACGACATATGCCGGAATGCCCAAAGCAACGGTGAGGTATTTGTCAAGCCCCTTCATCAAAGAACTGCCGCCACACAGCGCAACGCCGCGGTCAATGATATCTGAGATGAGTTCTGGCGGGGTCTTTTCCAGCACACGTTTTATCAAATTGACAATTTCCTGCAAGGGTTGTTGCATAGCCTCAACAATTTCATTGGTTGTCAGGCTTACGGGTCTTGGGAGGCTTGAAACCTGGTCTTGACCTTGGACTTCCATGGTTTTTTCATCTTCAACCGGCAAGGCTGAACCAATGCGCAATTTGAGTTGCTCAGCCGTGGGTTGACCAATAATGAGCCCATATTTCTTGCGAACGGTGTTGATGATAGCTTCATCAAGTTTTAAGCCAGCAATGGGTGATGTTTCAGCACTCACAATGCCACTCATGGAGATGACAGCAGCCTGGGTTGTGCCTGCTCCGATGCTGATGACCATATTTCCAGTAGGGGTTCTAATCGGTAAGTCGATGCCGATCGCAGCAGCCAGTGGTTGAGGGATGAGATAAACCTCACGTGATCCTGCGCCTAATCCAGCTTCTTGAACGGCACGTCTTTCAACGCTGGTGATGCCATAAGGAACGGTAATGATGATTTTGGGCTTGAAAAAGAACGTGGGTCCTGTTACCTTTCGCATCAATTCACGTACAAATATTTCTGTAAGTTCGTACTCTGCGATGACGCCGTTCCGCAAAGGTCGAACAACTTCCAACGATTCGGGAACGCGGCCCAACATACCTAAAGCAGTTGTGCCATATTCAACGAGTTTCATTTCGTCAACAACGATTGCAACAACCGTTGGTTCTTGGATTAGGATTTTATTGCCTTCTGCAATTTGGGTGTTGAAGGTGCCTAAATCAATGCCTAATTCACGTGATAATGCCATGGTTTCCTCTATCTGGAACGTTCCACGCTTCCAATAATCTAGTGGTCAAAGTACTGTAAAGTAAGTCTCAATTTTTCTTCAATTGTATCAGGTGTGTCTTTTGGTAAAGCTTGAACGGCTGCCTGAGCTTCCACAACGCTGTAACCAAGGTTGATAAGCGCGTCAATCACAGAATCATCCGTATCACTCTTCTTTTGGTAGGTTTCACCGGGCAAGCTGGGCACTTTTCCTTGCATATGGATGATGATTTTTTGTGCGGTTTTCTTTCCAATGCCCGGAACTTTGCCAAAGAAATCGGGTTCTTCACTGATAATTGCGCGCCGAATATTGTCCATCGAAAGGGTGGAGAGGATGGACATGGCTGATTTTGGACCAATGCCGCCAACACCAAGGAATTGGATAAACATGGCTTTCTCTTCGGCGTTTTGAAAGCCATATAGTGCCATCAAATCTTCCCTGACAATAAAATGCGTGTGAAGATGAATGACATGACCCGGTTCGAGCGTGCTGGCCGTATCGTGGGTGATGAACACCTCAAAGCCGATACCAGCAATATCGATCGTGACCGCATTATCGCTGATTTGAATAACTTTTCCAGTGATGCTATTAATCATGTTCTTAACAAACCTGATCTTTGATTAAAGATTTCATAAAGAATTATACCTGTTGCGACCGATAAATTGAGTGAATCACACGCGCCTGTCATCGGTATGCTAATCATTTGGTGGGATAAATCGGTTAATTCTGGTGAGAGTCCTTGGCGTTCGGAGCCGATGAGAAAAAGCGTGTGGTTTGGATAGGCAAAGGTAAAGGCGTTTTGTTTTGCTTTATCAGATGTGCCCACGACGGCAAGTTCTGGGTTAGCACTGATAAATTGAGATAATTGCGCGTAGCTTAAATTGTAATGCGGCACCGTAAAAACGCCACCCATAGAGGCTTTTACCGCAGCAGGGTCGTAGGGGTCGGTTGAATTGGGCAAAAGCAGTAAACCTGATACGCCAGTCGCATCACAAGTGCGGATGACTGTTCCCAGGTTACCCGGATTTTGGATTGCCTCAATAACTAGCCAAGTGCTTTTTTCATCTCTTAGTTGGATGTTTTCGATCTTATGCCAATTTTGCTTTACCAGGGCGGCGATTCCTTGAGGTTTGTCTTTGCGCGCCAGACTTTCAAACACAATCGCATTAACTTCAAGCGTTTCAATGCCTAAGCGTTTGGCTTTTGCTATGAGGGATTGACCATAATCACTTATTAACAATTCTGGGCAAAAAATAAGCTGTTGAATTTCTGCATGAGAGTCAAATGCCTGGCCAACCAGCTTTAAACCCTCTGCTAAAAACATTCCAGATGCCAAGCGGTTTTTTGACAGATGCAAAGATCGCAGAAATTTGATATGCGGGTTAGCGGTTGAACTAATCATGATTGGTTTTAATCAGTTTGGTTTATAAGGCGATGATATTGCGCATGAGATAGATGACAAATGGCGATGGCTAGAGCGTCCGCGGCATCATCGGGCTTGGGCGTTTCGTCCATGTTGAAAATAAACTTGACCATTTCCTGAACCTGAGTTTTTGATGCGTTGCCATTTGAAGTTACTGCTTGCTTAATCTCATTTGGGGTATATTCCGCAGGCTCATAGCCAGCTAAACTAACGCATAAACCTATAACACCTCGTGCCTCACTGACGGTCATAGCTGTTTTAATGTTTTTTTGGAAAAACAGTTTTTCCATAGCACATTCAGTGGGTTCATAACGTTGAATGAGTTGGTTTAAGTCTTCAAAGAGCTTTAAAAGCCGCTTAGATGTAGAACTCGTAGCACTGGTGCTAATAACACCATAGGCTACGAGCTCAGGATCTCCGGTATTGTTTACTTTTACCAATCCATAACCGGTTGTCGCAATGCCTGGGTCAATACCTAGAACCAGCATGCAAAATTAGTCATTCTCCATCGCGGCAATGGCTTCATCGGTAATCTTTAAATTCGAATAGACGTTTTGAACATCATCAAGTTCTTCCAGGTTCATGATGGCTTTCATGGTTGAGATGGTTTGTTCTAAATCAAGCTCAATTTCGTTTTGAGGGATGTAGCGAATGCCTGCCTCTTCAACTTTCATTTGGGCTGCTGCCAGGCTATCATGAATGGATTTGAAGGTGTCAATGGGGCCAACAATTTCGATGTAGCCATCATCTTCGCTAACATCGTCGGCGCCAGCTTCTAAAGCGGCTTCAAAGGCTTTGTCGAAGTTTTTACCATCTGAAGCAATTTGGTAGATGGCTTTTCGATCAAATTGCCAGGTAACGGATCCGTTGGATGCCAATTCGCCACCAGCTTTGCTGAGGAGATGCCTTAGTTCGGCCACGGTACGATTTCGGTTTTCGGTAACACATTCAATAATGGCGGAGACACCACGTCCGAGGTAGCCTTCATAAGTGATTTCTTCAAGTTCAACGCCATCTTTGCTTTCACCAGTGCCTCGTTTGATGGCACGTTCAATACTGTCTTTGGGCATGTTTGACGCACGGGCGCGGTTAATAGCCAGCTCGAGGCCAACGTTCATACCAGGATCGCCACCACCTGTACGCGCGGCAAGGGTTATTTCACGCGCCAGACGGGTAAACAAAGCACCTTTTTTTGCGTCTGCAGCACCTTTTTTTCGTTTAATTGTGGACCAATGGGAATGTCCTGACATAGTCTTAACTCCTAAGTTCAATGTAAATTTTGAGTTCCTGCATATTATACCATTTTTATAGATGAAAACCTGACTTTTATTTGATATGACACTTTTGTTATAAAACAAGGTGTATAAGTTTGTTTAATAATTAGTCAAGGTTCGTAAAGGGTGATTATCAAAAAAAGAAAGTCCCCAGAAATGGGGACTTTCGAGTTTCTAATTTGCTTCAAAACTTACAGAAGCTTCCTTTACGACTTCAAGATTAGTTGAAGTTGCGCAGGATGACTGGCAGGTACATCATGTTGAATGGTTGGACGCGTAACTGCACAGGGATGTTGAAGCGAGGATCAGGAGCGTTGGTAACACGGAGTTGACCAAAGTAGTCACCCCAGGTGAGTCCAGTTGAGTCGAAGGTTGCAGTGATTTCAACTTCACCACCATCAGCCACAGCGACACCAGCGGTTGTATCCAGTTCAAGCCAGGGGATATCACCAGGTGTACCACCACCAGATTCACCGTAACCACGGATCATCCAGTTGCCTGCAAAACCTGCAGCGTCAATCTTAGTCCAAGTATCATCTGGTGGCAACGTGGGTGTGCTTGGGATATCGCCAGTGTACCAACCAGCCCATGAGCGACTTTGGGTAGCAGTCAAGTCCATTGAGGCAGGGAAGTATGAAGCGCCAGGTTTCTTAAGGAAGCCAGCACCGATCAATACGTCACCAGGACCTTCAAAGGTCACAGGTTCTTCAAGTGTGATGACAGCCCAGGAATTTTGTGCTGGAACTGTTGCTGCTTGTTTGTACAAGAATTCTGAACCAGGAGCAGGGTTGTCTTGGCTTGTCTCATTTTGGTAGAGATAAATCTCGAATGGATCACCAGCCTGAACTGTTGTCTCAAAGTAGATTTGGACTTCATTGATGGTGAATGGGAAGAGATCAGCCTCGGGGGTGAAACGGTTGACAACGAGGAATTGTGAGTTACCACCAATACCAATCGCGTCATCATAGCTACCATCATCCAGAACGAGTTCTACACCAGCCATAGCGTAAGGTACAGGACCTTCACCGGGGACTTCAGCCATTTCGAACACGGCATCAACTGCACCAGTATTGCGGAAGGTGAGGATCTTGTCAGTTGTCTGATCAGGATAGAGTTGGGCAAACAACATTTCAGGCTCGTAGCTCAAACAGGGGCTGTTATGGCGGAGGTTGAAATCGACGACCACATCATCAGAAACTGGGACAACAACATCGTTCACACGAGAAGCAACATGTTCGGCTGAAACAATTTCAACGTCGTATGTGCCACGTTCGAGTGCGTAGCTGTAGTAACCATTTTCGTCAGTTGTAGTTGACTTGAAGAGTTCACCGTCCTTATAGAAGTTGACAGTGGCTTCTGCAAGTGGAGCAGGATTGATGTCACATTTTTCTGATGCGATGACTGTACCCTTGATGTTACCCCAGGTGAATGGGCGAGTGACATGCAAGGTAACAGGGAGTGGATCAACAGGTGTGGCACCATCGGTAGTGAAGCGGAGTTCAGCGAAGTAGTCACCAGGTTGTTCAATATCCTTGACGCTAAATGTAATATTGACAGGGAATTCCTCACCAGGTTCAACATAACCATCAACTGGATCTTCGTCTAACCATGGCACTGCACCGCCACCGCCACCACCAGCAGAGCCAGCAATACCGAATGCGGTAATTTCGCCACTGTTGAAATCGCCAATTTTAGTTGAGTTACCAGTATTGGTATCGATAACGCGAAGTTGAGCGAAATCGTCGTCGTTACAGGCAGCCCAGTAGAGGATACCATTGACTTCGTCATAGTCCATGCTTTGAGCATACTTGGGCATATAACCTAAGCCGCTACCAACAGCCTCTGAACCAGCAGGATTGGCTGGGTCAACTTTGTGCAGTTTGCCGTCAACGATGTCAACAATGTAGATCATGCCTTCGCTTGGGATATAAGCCAAGTCGATAGCACATGTTGAGCTGGGAATGCCACCAAGTACTTCAACTCCACCAGTTGGGGTCATTTTGAACAGGGTGGAGTCATTACCACAGTTAGAAGTAACGCCGTAGAAGAAGCCTTCTGCACCAGACAAACCAGCCACCGTTCCAGAAGGAGGTGTAATGGTAGCAATAACCGTCTGAGAGGCGTCAGTCGTGCTTACAGCAATGAGTTGATTGGTATCAGCATCAACAACGTAAAGTTTGCTGAAGTCACTGCCGAGGAAGTCACCAGCGTAAGCTTTTTCAAGATGTGGACCAATTTTTTCCCAGGTTCCAGGAACGGCAACATCTGGCCATTTGTAGACACCGAGGTCGGTAGCGAAAACGTGGTTACCATAAGCAGGTACAACAGCGTTGATGCCAAAGTCTTTGGCGCTGCCGCTGAGGGTCAATGCTGGACCACCAGCGGGAGCCTTGCTGCTTGGTTTCAAGTCCATTGAAGGAGGTGTAGTGTGGACAAGTTCCGGACCAGTGTACTCAGGAATATTTACATTGCGAGGTGGCACAGGTTGGTACAAGGGTTGGAAGCCTTTGTTAACTTCTGTTAAGCCAAATTCACCGGCACCAGTACCAATGTTTTTAACGTAAATGGTATCGTATTCGTCATCATCGCCCAAGGGGATGGTGCGTTCAAGTGATTCGGGGCTAACAACGAATTTGGGTGAACCAAGTTCGAAGTCTTTGCGGGTAAGTTCACTTTGTGCAACGCTTACATTCTCAATTGTGGTTGTGTACTTGGATTTAGAAACAGTGAACTCAACATCTTGAGGATCTGCGGTTGTTTCTTCGAAGAACCAGTACAAACCATTGGCAGGCTCGAAATCATTTTCTTGTGAAACATATGAGTTTTGCTCAGTTTCAAATTTGACACCAGTTAGTTTGACGTCTTCTTCATTGGCATCGTAGGCATAACCAGCAACGGCGCCACCAGCGAGCTTGCTACAAGATCCGTCACTAATCTTGACGTCATCAATTTGCCAATAGTAGCCCCAGCTAGCTTGGAAGAGGAATTCAACGATAACAGTTGCTTGGCCACGGAACTCATCGCTCATGTCGAAGCTATAGTCTTTTTGTTCAGTAGTTGATGGCAACTCTACGATGTTTACCCAGGTTTCACCACCATCAAGCGAGTAGCGAACCTTTGCAGTTTGTCCAGTAAATCTATAGAAATAGCTCTTGAACTCAACTAATGCACCAGCAGCATCAGTAAAGTTCATGGTGGGAGTTCTCAGACCAGTATTCTGAACATTTCCAGAACCGTAATAGTCGGAGTCAACCATGGCAAAGATGCCTTCGCCACCAGTACGATTACCGCGACCCTTGGGGTCATTAAAGTGCCATTGACCACCGGTACCATATTGTTGGATAGTCCAGCCAGTGGGTAATTCGTTGTCAAAACCTTCAACAACGCCAGCACCCTTATAGCCAGGTGCCATACAAAGGGCAGCGTTAACCATAAGTTCGAAGTCTTGAACGGTTTCGGAATCGCCATCAATATCACGTGTCGCAGTGTCATAACCAGGTAAATCAGCAACAACGCTTATTGTGTATTCTTCGTCTTCAAAAACGGTGATTTTGTACTTACCGGTAAAGGGGTCAGATTTTGTAGTCAGGGTGTGGTCATCTGCAGTGAACGTAAGGGTTGCCATCAAGGGGTAGCCATGTTTGTCAGTGCCAACACCACCGTCAGTAATCGTACCTGTAATTTCGCGGGCAGGCAGGGCTTCGAGGGTAAAGTTGACAACAGTTGGTTCTTCTTGACCTTCTGCAACAACGCCAGTGCCGGTTCCATCAACAAAGCCCATCTTGCTGGCAACCATATTATAGGTACCAGGATCAACTTTGGTAGTGTAGACACCTTCAGCGTTGGTTGTAGTTGTGCGAACAATGCCTTCTGGATCGGTGGGGGTCAATACAACTTTGGCGCCTGCGATAACAGGATTACCTTCAGCGTTGGATTTAACGGTTCCGGTAATATCGTAATCACCACACATGCCCATAGCAGCTTCAACTGCGGCTTTGGCATTGATTTCACCCCAACCAACGGAGTTGTTGGGTGTGCCACCATCAAAGCCAGGAGCGGGAGCAATTTCTGTTGCAGTGTCTTGAATGATGGTCTCGATGATACCATATTCAGTCAAACAAGGTGCAGCTTCACGAATCAAAGCAATCAAACCCGTCACGTGAGGGGCGGACATGGAAGTGCCGTTGTATGACGCATACTGAGTATCACTTCCGTTCAAGGAAGAGCGAATAGCGACGCCAGGAGCCATAAATTGTGGTTTCACAAATTCTGAACCATCAATGGGGTTAATTGTGTCTGCAACATCTGATGGACCCTTATTGGAGTGTCCAGCATAAGTCGCATTGCTTTGACCCGTAGAACCAACACCAGAGACGTTACCGTAACGGGCAGGGTTTCCAACAGTGCCCTCAGGTGGGTTAACTGGATAGTAACAGTTAGAGTTGTTACCGTTTGAGAAAACAGGATAAATACCCACGGCAACCCAAGCGTCCACAACAGTTTGGTACCAATCATCATAGGTTTGGTCACAATCGCCCCAGGAGTTGTTCACAGACACTGGACGTTTGGTGGTATCTACACCAGAGCCATCCATCTTGGTGGGGGCAGCAACCCATTGGGCACAAGCCAAAAGTTGGTCACCAGCACATTGGTTGGAGTCACAACCGCGGCATGCCATCCATGTGGCACCAGGTGCCATACCAATTTGATTGACATTATCAGCGACCTTACCGACCATGGTGCCCATAGTGTGTGTGCCGTGACCATTGTCATCACGGGGAGCCTGGTAAGCACTCGCATAGGGATCGAGCCAGTTATAGTCATGGCTGAATGTTCCACCATCATTACCACGATATTGGTTTACAACGGCTTCATGGGTATAGCGAACACCAGTGTCGATGTTTGCAACCGTAAATCCTTCACCAGTGATTCCCATTCCCCAAACGTCGGTAGCTTTGACGTGGCTGATGTTGGGTTCAATCGCCATCAGTTCACTGTCACCAGCTAAGGTAGGTTCAGCAAGGTACATCACTTTAGGAGCGGTAATGGATTCAACACCTTCAAAGCTTTGGATAGCGTTCAAAATAACGTTATCGGATTGCTTGACGCTGATGCTGTTATTAATCCAGAAGGAGGTGTATTCAACCTTGGCATTGCTCAGGTATTCTTGAACAGCAGCTTGTGTGCTGTCGCGCTGGGCAACGAGTGTGTTGTATACAAACCAACCACGATCAACCCAATTCATTGTAAATGCTGGACTTAGGTCAACATCATACTTGAAATTAATCATGTAGGAAGCAGTTCCGTTGGCTTGAATTTCTTCAAGAACAGCCTGCTCGACGACAACTGCCTGTTGAGGGGCAGCTTTCTCAGCTGAAGCACCTAAAGGCGCACCGCTGAAAAGCAGAGCGACCAATAAGAGCACGGAGAGAATTTTGACTATAGAATTTTTTCTCATGTCACATCCTTCTTTAAATTTTTGGAAATACATTAACGACTTCTCTTTCTTGGTTTAAGGTTTTTTCGATATTAATCGCCACCTCCTGGGATGAAATCTGTGTTCTGGGACAATAAAATATTGAGGTGATATCCCTCAATAAATTTGTAGGGAAAAGGTTAAAGGGTTTAACTGAATACCCAGTATTTGCCTTTAAGCCATGGTATGCAAGATTGAACACGCCATTATTATAGGGTTATTCAAAAAGTGTGTCAAGATGATTCTGCGTTTTGACCCATCAAGTAATTCTATATTGAATAGGGTCTATATAAGGAAACAATCAAAAGCTAATTACTGGAAAAGCTTTAATCTTAAAAGTATTTTGGTCCAAGCTCATTATGTTTTTTTTTGATTGGTTTTTTGGAACACTGTTTGTCTTTTTTGGCATTGTTTTGTAAAAAAAAATAAAACAGTCTGTCTTGGTTCTACGCTAATAATAGATAAAAAGGTGCCTTTTGCAAGGCACCTTTTTGTTTACTTGTTCATGATGAACTTTATCTTAATCCTAGTTCAGAGGTGGAGGGAAGTAGGTAATGATTAAGGGCAAGTGCATCATGTTGAATGGTAGGATGCGTAACTGTACTGGGATGTTGAAGCGAGGATCAGGAGCATTATCCACACGGAGTTGACCGAAATAGTCACCCCAAGTGAGGCCCGTACCGTCAAACTTTGCAGTGATTTCAACTTCACCACCATCAGCCACAGCGACACCAGCGGTTGTATCCAGTTCAAGCCAGGGGATATCACCAGGTGTACCACCACCAGATTCACCGTAACCACGGATCATCCAGTTGCCTGCAAAACCTGCAGCGTCAATCTTAGTCCAAGTATCATCTGGTGGCAACGTGGGTGTGCTTGGGATATCGCCAGTGTACCAACCAGCCCATGAGCGACTTTGGGTAGCAGTCAAGTCCATTGAGGCAGGGAAGTATGAAGCGCCAGGTTTCTTAAGGAAGCCAGCACCGATCAATACGTCACCAGGACCTTCAAAGGTCACAGGTTCTTCAAGTGTGATGACAGCCCAGGAATTTTGTGCTGGAACTGTTGCTGCTTGTTTGTACAAGAATTCTGAACCAGGAGCAGGGTTGTCTTGGCTTGTCTCATTTTGGTAGAGATAAATCTCGAATGGATCACCAGCCTGAACTGTTGTCTCAAAGTAGATTTGGACTTCATTGATGGTGAATGGGAAGAGATCAGCCTCGGGGGTGAAACGGTTGACAACGAGGAATTGTGAGTTACCACCAATACCAATCGCGTCATCATAGCTACCATCATCCAGAACAAGTTCTACATCAGCCAAGGCGTAGGGTACAGGACCTTCACCTGGGACTTCGGAAATTTCGAACACAGCATCTTGCGAACCAGTGTTGCGGAACAAAAGTTTCTTTTCAGCTTTTTGATCAGGATAAACCTGGGCGTAAAGAAGTTCAGGTTCAACTACCAAACAGGGGCTGTCATGGCGAACACTGAGATCAACAACAATGTCTTCACTGTTGCCCAAGACAATGCCTTCTACCTTTGTAGTGACATAACCTTCTTTGACGACTTCGATGTCATAGGTGCCCTTGATGACCGAATAGTTGTAATAACCATTTTCATCGGTTTCTGTGCTCTTGGACAGTTCGCCATCAAGATAGAAGTTAATTGTTGCTTCAGCCAGCGGAGCGGGGTCGACGTCGCATTTTTGGGTCGCGGTTACTGTACCCTTAAGGTTGCCGTAGTTGAACGGTCGCCAGACATGTAAGGTTACAGGAATGGGTGGAATTTCTTTGGGGGTGTCGGTCGTGAAGTGTAGTTCCGCAAAGTAATCGCCAGGTTGTTCGATATCTTTAACTGTGAAGTGCAATTGGATATCCTGATATTCGCCAGCTTCAATTAATCCTTCGATAGGATCTTCATCAAGCCAGGGTACTTCTCCACCACCACCAGCTCCGCCAGCGGCGATTGCGAGGAATGCAACTTCATTGTCGCCAGGGAAGGGACCAACTAAGGCAGAGTTACCCGTTTCTGTATCAATCACGCGAAGTTGACCATTACCACCGCTACCGTAGGCAGCCCAGTACAGGATCTTGTTTGCTTCGTCATAGTCCATACCCTGAGCATAACCAGCGCCAAAACCAAGGGAACCAACATCCTTTGTTTCGTTGGTAGCAAGGTCGTAGCTGTAGAGATGGTCAGAAACGATATCGACAATATAGATCTTGTTCTTGTCTGGAGCGTAAGCAAGGTCGATACCACAAGAAATGGTCGTGTTGGCAACCAATTCGGTCGCACCATCAGGAGTGATCTTGAATATCGTCGTGCTGTTAGAACAGTTAGAGGTGCTGGCATAGAAGAAGCCAGGACCACCGCTAACGCCTTGAACAGTTGTGAGTCCTCCAGGTAAGGTCAAGTGAGTAATTGGTGTAATCGCACCTGTTTGCGTATCGATGGTGACGAAATCATCATTCTCAGAGACAGCATAGATCTTGGAGAAATCTGAGCGTAGGAAGTCACCAGCATAGTAGGTTACGGCGATGGGGGCAACAGATTCCCATGTGCCGGGGATTTCGAGATCTGGGACACGATAGAGCGTATCATTCGATCGGACTTCATTAGCATATGCCATAGAACCGCCAAAGAGGTTGATGGGTTTGCTATGGAAAGCGCCAAGTTCGGCAGTTGCCTGGTTAGTTCTTGGGCTTCGATCGACCAGAGTCGTCAAGGATTCAGCAGGTTGTGGAGCAAGTTCACCTTCAAAAGCGGGGATGCTAAGAGGAACAAAGCCCATATCGCTTTCTCTGAGTGACCAGTTGCCGTAAGCACCACCACGGTTGTGGAGTGTAAGCGTATCGTATTCATCATCATCATTTAAGTAGATAGAGCGTTCAAATGATGTTTGCTGGGCAACAATCCAACCAGAGCCAATGCGGAAGATTTCTTTATTGACCATGTCGGCTTTAATGGTGCGGTCTTCAATAACCGTTCCGTATTTGTCCTTGGAAACCGTGAATTCAACTTCTTCTTCGGTTAATTCCATAGGCAGATAGAAATAATACAAGCCATCTGGCGCTGTCGGGTGAGGTGCAGGTTGAGTAATTCCGAAAGCTAAATCTGTAGCCACACGGGCATCATGGATGACAACATCTGTGTCTTCTTCATTAAGGTCATACACATAACCCGCTACAATGCCACCAGGGGCTTTAACACATGGGATTTCAATTTCTGTAAGTGGTTCTGTAATCAAGATATCGACGTCGTCAATGTACCAACCTAAGCGGTTCCCAGATGAATCTGATCTAAATTGGAAGCGTAAGTGGAAAGTTTCGGTTGTGTATTCCGCTGGAATCAAGAGTTCATTCGGAGTGTAGTTCGTGGAACCAGTATCAACACGTTTGTGGTTATCACCAATTTGGGTAAATGTTGTGCCGTTACCGGAAACCCAAATGCTACCGTAATCCCAGTCGTAACTGGCATTTTCAATTTCCATCCAATCATACCAACGTGCCAATATACTCTTGCCCGAATGAGCAGAAAGGTCTATTGCTGGTGAGGTAATATGGGTGGTTGTACCTGAATCGTACATACCTCCCAATTTTGTTGCCCAGACATTTGGATCGGAGTAAGGGGCACCCGGTCCAGAAGTTGGTACACCATGTTCCCATTGAATGTTTCCTGAAATGGATGCCGCAGTCCATGCTGGTTCATCGTCTGCATCAAATTTGTAAGATTGGGCAAGCGTGGGAGCAGGAAGTGGAACAGTAGCAACCCCAATATCATCGATGTACCATCCAGCGCGGTTTCCGCTAAAGTCAGACTTGAAATGGAAGCGGAATTTAAAGTTAGCAACAGCATAGCTTGGATCTAACACGATGAGTTGCTTGGTATATTCACTGCCGGCATCCTGACGAGGCGATGGACCCCATTTGGTATCCCAAGTGGCGCCGCCATCTTTTGTAACCTGGAAGGAAGCAACATCCCAAGTATAGGTGGCACTTTCAGTGTAAAGCCAGTTCCAGAATTGGATGACTGGTGTTTCGCCTGCAAACGCGCTCAGGTCGATGGCTGGGGATTCCATCCAGCTTAGTTCATTGGTGTTATAGTCACCTGCAGGATTAGTGGCAATACCTTTTGAACCACTTCGGGCAGCGTTGGGTCCACTTGTAATTTCACCCCAAGCCCAGGATGAGTTTGTGCCACCGCTAACAAATTCCCCATCATTTCCTTCAAAAGTGTAGAAATGAGGGAAATCAGGCGCGTAACCAGGAGCAACACAAGCGCCAAGAATCATCAGTTCGATGTTCTTAATGACGGCAGCAGTGGGTGTAAATGTTTCAGTATATTCTTGATAACCTGGTAATTGAGCCTGTACCTTTAGGGTGTACTCAACATCAGATTCAATCATAACTTCATATGCACCTGTAAACGGGTCGGAGTAAAGAACGGTTTCTCCACTTGCACTTGTCAAAGTGATCTTTGCGTACAAGGGGTAGCCATGTTTGTTGTCGGCGTCGATGCCTCCATCGCGAATAACGCCTGACAATTTAACCTCTGCAAGAGGTGTTTCCGATTGAACAGGCACCTCTTGTGAAACGGCGCTCCCCGCAAAAACTGCCGTTGGCACAGCGCTTAGCAACATGCCAATGACAATGATTATGGAGAGCAGTTTGGTAATTGTAGTATTTCTCATTTCACATCCTTCCTTATTATTTTTATTGTTAAATTTGTAAAAACTGAAAAAAGATTGTTTGTAATATTACTTGCACCTCCTGAGTTTTGAGGATACTACCAATAATTGATAAAAAGTTAGACTGGAGTTACCAGCTAAGTTGCTAAAGGATATTGATAATATCTTTGTTTTTTAGACGCCACCTTTCTTTTTAAGATGGTTTTTCTCATAAATTGACTTGATTTGGTATAGCAAATTGCTTTTAACGTTTCCATTTATCGCTAACCATTTTGGACGTTCAAATTATAGGGGTTTATCCATAAAGTGTCAAGCAGTATCAACATGAGCTTTCTTAGGAAGCTTGCTCTAGAATCCGGTCTTAAAAAAAGCATTTTTGCCCGTAATAAACTGATAAAGGATGCCTTTTCAGTGATTTTCCAGGTCTATTTGATTTCTTTCGATTTATTGATTTTGCTTTCGAGTCGTTTTTTTCGATGAAACAAAGCAAACAATTGCGCATCAGTAAAACTGGAGTCATCTTGCATAATGCTGATTGCCTTTAAGGTTATTGATAGTGCTTGTTGGAAATCTTTGCTTTTATGTTCATGATGTTTTGCTAACTGGATCAATGCTTCTAAATTATCTAATTCCGCCGCACGAATCCAAAGCTTCAGTGCGTCATCATAAGCCTTGTTTCGACGAAGAAATTGAGCGTGTTCCAACAGGTATTTGATGAATAATTCCTGACTGGTTTCTGATTGCAAAGACTGAGAATAGAGGAGATCGGCTGTTTCGAAATCTTGTAAATGATTGAACACTCTGGCTGCAGAAAACATGTCGTTTGAATGTTTTAAGTCATCTGATTTGGGGTTTTCGAGAAGGCTAGCCACTTTGTTAAAAAGGGCTGACAGGCTGACAACGTCTTCCTGATTATGATAAAAAACGCCTTCCAAGGGACGCGCATCGCCGGTGCGAAGGTAGTCTTTGTAAAATTCAGGCGCTAAATAGCCGGGGACTTCACCGCCTTTTCGTTGAAATTCCAGGATGTTGCGCTCAATATTGGCGAGATTGCATTGAGTCAACCGTAAACGCCATAACTGTCGGCTAATCGTTAAAAGATCGATGTGATATACATCCACAAAAGGGCTAGGAATACGCTGTAAGATATGGCGCGTGTTCAAAATGGGAATATCAAATGCTTTGCCATTGTAGGTAACCACAGCCTTCATATCCGCACAAAACAGGGATAAGGCATGCAAAAAAGCGGCTTCTTCTGCTGGATTACGCAGAAAAAACTGTTCTAACAAAAAGTGATTGTCAATAAATTTGCCTACACCCACCATGAATGCCATCGTGCCAGTGCCACTGGAAAGACCAGTTGTCTCTGTATCCAAAAAAACAAGACTTTTGAGGCTTACCAGATCTTTGTCAGGTATTTTTGCCCATTGGAGCAAACGATTAAAATAGGTATCAGGCGCTAATTTAGTGTTACCTTGCGCGTAGTTGTAATCAAATGTTTGTCTGACTGAAAGAATAGTTCCAGCTGGCGTGTGCGTTTCTGAACAATTTAAAACTTTTTCAATTGGATAATGCGTTTTGGTATGCTTATGCGGTTCATTTGGCATGCCTAGTTTTACGCCCAGTTTGCGTAATTGTTCGCTCAGATCCTGCCAATCTTTCATTTCAAACCCCGTAAAAGGGCTATTCCTTCAGATTTTCCCCCATAACCCAACTCACCAACTGGACCAACACAAGCCGGACAGCCATCAGAGCAAGGGCAGGTTTCAATGGCTTCAGCGGCACTTGCTATCCAAAAATCCTTATGCTCATAAAGTTTGCGCGAAAGACCAAGCCCGCCTGGCATGCCGTCGTAAACAAGAATGGCGGGCAAACCATCAGCCAAAACGGATTTGGCTTCGGATAGCGAACCAATGTCTTCTTGATCACACATGATGAGTAATGGCGCCAGGTTTCTTAAGGCATTACTGGCAGCAGCAAGCCCGCTGCGAATACGCACATTGACTTCGGCTAAACTATGACATCCAGGGCAAAGACTTACCAGGTTGCTAGCTCGGTTCGCTAGCTCTGGATCAGCAAAGGACTTGAAAGGTTGAATGTGGTGCACGTGTAATTGACCACTTTCAAAAGTTTTCCCACAAGCACGACATCGATTTGCGTCCCGTAGAATGATTTTTTCGCGAATTGTTTTCCAATTTGCGCCATAGATGTTTTGAGTGGCAGTCCAATTGCCTTCATCTCTCAATTGCTCAATAAAGGACTGCTTCAGGCTCATCCAAAAACCGACTGTTTCCAATTCTCCGGGCGGTAAGCTAAGCGGTTCAATGCCAAGCACTTCATTGGTATGCCAGCGAAGTTTTTTGTAGCTGTTAAGTTCAAATTTTAGGGATAAATGACCATAAGAACTGCTATAAGTTTGATGTTGTTCTTGCGTAATGACTGAAAAATCCTCGATGCTGGTGCTTAAATTAGGGATTGTGTAATATTCACTGTTTACTGATTCCAAAAAACAGTTGCCTTTTTCAATATCCAACTCTTGGACCTCAAAAACGCCAGCATCATGCAGATAAATTGCCCCAGGATGCACAAACCATGCAGCCGATACGGCATCTATCTCGCCAATAAGTTGATAGTTTTGTGCCGTGCCACGCTTGAGGCTAATCACTTTTGGCGTGCTGGAGCGCAATGAGACACTGGCAGAGGGGTAGTCATCACTTACAAAGTAATACTTATCATTTTGCAAATTTAAGATGGCTTGTTCTTTGTAAAAAGCTAAAATGCTGCGTAACAAGTAAGGGTCAACCTGCCCAAAAGGCTCATTAGCGCTAAAGGGTAGCTCGAATGAGGCACATAACACATGCTGTGTGAGGATTGATAGATTGTCTGGGTCAATGAGTGCATTTTCTGGGTTTTGATCGATGATGTATTCCGGATGCCGGGCAAGGTACTGGTCAAGCGCGTCAGGCGTTGGAATAAGCATAGCCATTGCGCTTTGGTTTTTCCGTCCTGCTCTACCTGCTCGTTGTTTTGTGGTTGCAATTGAGCCGGGATAACCTACGAGAATGACAGATTCAAGATCACCAATGTCAATTCCCAATTCCAAGGCAGATGTCGAAACAACTGCCTTTAAGTCACCTTTACGGAAATCACTTTCAATCTCGCGTCGTTCTTTTTTCAAAAAACCACTCCGGTAACCACGCACCTTGTTTTTGTCTTGAATTGGGAGCTTGTCACGCAAGTAGGTTAGGATCATCTCAACCGTTCGGCGAGTGCGAGCAAATATCAAGGTCTGGTGCTCGTTTTCGATTAGTTCCTTGGTGAAATTAACGCCAGTAAGGAGGGCACTCTTTCGAATGCCAAGTTGTTGATCAACCATGGGTGGATTGTAGATGATGAATTGTTTTTCTCCGTGCTGGGAACCATCTATATCGATGAGATGCACACTTGACTCAATCAGTTTTTCTGCCAGTTCCTGAGGATTTCCAATTGTGGCAGATGTAAGTACAAATTGCGGGAAAGCGCCATAAAACGCGCACACTCTTTTGAGTCGGCGCAGGACATTGGCAAAATGAGAACCAAAAACACCACGATATATATGGGCTTCATCTATGACCACATAGCGAAGATTTGATAAAAATCTGTGCCAATTGGTGTGATGAGGCAGTATCGCCTGATGCAACATATCGGGGTTAGTCTTTAAAATATTAGCCGTGTTGCGTATAGGTTTGCGCTGACTTTGGGGTGTGTCACCATCATAGATCGCAGGATGAATAATCGTTTGAAGATGAGATGACTCGATTATTTCATCAATGCCACTGAGCTGATCTTGTGCCAATGCTTTTGTGGGGTATAGGTGAATGGCAGTACTTTTAGGGTTTCTGGAAAGGTCGTCAAGGATGCGAAGATTGTAAGCCAATGTCTTTCCGCTGGCTGTTCCGGTTGAAATGATGACGTTTTCACCAGATTCCAAAGCCTGAAAGCTTTCTAATTGATGGGAATAGAGGTCAGTAATGCGCAGGTTTTGTAATCCAGATTTTAGGTTTGGATTGAGGGTTTCAGGAAAAGGACGCCGATTAGCTTCAATTGCCGGAGTCACAATCCAAGCACTTACATTGTCTGCAAAGGCTTGGGTTTGTTTCCATTTATTGAGTAATTGGCTTAGATCCATGCAGGATTTTACTTTTTATTGGCGTGCTTTTTCTTTATTGCGCTTGCGACGAGCATATCCATAATGGGGTAAATCAAATTTCCTAAACATGTACCCAAAAAATAAGTCATCTTGGCATTAAAACCGGGAACAATGGCGTATTTACCGCGTGCCATGTCTTTGATAACCGCATGTGCAACTGTCTCAGCACTAATAGGCTTATCAGAATCAGCCAAAACGCGCGTTTCGTATGGTTTGAATTGATCTTCCCAGGCTAATTGGGGTGTGTCTGTGTCTGGTGGGTAAACAATAGAAACTTTGATGCCACGCGGTTTCATCTCAGCGCGCAGGACATCAGTGAAGCCTCTTACCGCAAATTTTGCGCCGGAATAGGCAGCGTATCCAAAAACACCTAGTACACCAGCCAAAGACGAAAAATTGACAATATGACCGCTGCCTCGTTCTAAAAAGTGGGGTAACAAAAGCTTAGTCATGCTGACGGTGCCATGAAAATCAATGTCCATGGTCCACTTGAAAATTTCTAAATCCAACTCTTCGACGTAGCCAGGTCGTGCGACACCAGCGGCATTAATCAGGACATCTGGCACCGGTTTTTTTTCCAGATACTCAGGAATGATTTGAGATAAGGTTTCAGTATCAGCAACATCAGCAGAGATTGTGTTAATCACTTGTGAGGATTGGCTGCCTAATGAGCGCAATTCTTTGACGGCAGCATCCAACTTATCTTGGTTGCGAGCCAATAAGCAGAGGGAGGCTCCCATTTGTAGCAATTCGCGAGCAATGCTCAAGCCGATGCCACTGGAGCCTCCAGTTATCATAACCATCTTATTTTCAAAATACTTTTGTGCCTTTTTCATCTGCAGCTTCCACAATTATGGCTGGAACACGAGCCACATTGAGAGGCGTTTTGAGTTAAGCTACGGCCACCACTATAAGCATTCACCAGAGATGGCATTCTCTTAACCTCATTCTTGCCACATTTTGGGCATTCAATCGCGCTGTCAGCCTGGCTAAATGGGCGCAATACTTCAAAACATTGACTGCAGGTTTGGCACTTGTATTCGTAAAGCGGCATTTTTCTCCGTAATTAGGCGTATCTCTGGCGAATTGCAGGGATGAGATACTCATTGATAGCGCGATCAAATTCATAGTCTGGTTGCCAGTCCCAATCCTTACGAGCAGCGCTATCATCAATATCCGCAGGCCAGCTGTCAACGATGCCTTGGCGGTTTACATCTGGCACAAAGTCAATATCCGCATTGGGGAAGGCGGCTTTGGTGACTTCATAGATTTCGCCGGCAGTGGGGCTAAAGCTGGTGACGTTATAAACTGTTTGGGTTAGTCTTTCGCGATCTGCGGCATGCAGCATAACCAATGATTTAATCGCGTCAGGCATAACCATAAATGGTAAAGTTGAATCAGGGCGCACGAAACAGTCATAATGCTTATTGCTTGCGGCAGCGTGAATCATTTCAGGGCCATAGTCACTGGTGCCACCTGTTGGCATAGTATCAGCACTAATTAAACCGGGGAAACGAACCGCTCGAAAATCAACAAAGGGTCGCTCTTCTGGCGCATAGCTAAGCTGCTTGTAATGGCTGCTGAAATAGCGTCCGAGGTTTTCGCAATAGAGTTTGTTGATGCCATACATCGTGGTGGATTGCACGTAGTCATATTCTTTTACTTTACCAGCCTGAGCTTTGACTTCAAGGTTGGGTATGGCATGCACCGCAATTGAGCTTGGGTAGATAAATTTAACGGGTCGACCGGTTTTTTCCATCTTTTTGACACACAGTTCGAGCAAGTTCATGGTGCCGTTGACGTTAATGTTGTGGGCCAAAACTGGATTGTGCTCGCCTTTTGTTGAAAGGATAGAGGCAAGATGGTAAACGGTAGTGATATCGTATTTTTCGAAGAGTTCGGTTAAGCCTTCCAGGTTTTGAACATCCATTGCCATCGGATGGGAAACCAAGGGTCGCAATGCTTCTGCCAATGGGCTGCGACTAAAGGCTATTATTTTCTTGTGACCAACTTTAGCCAGGTGATTGATAAGTCCATGACCAACTTCACCATTTGCGCCAGTTATCAAAATAAATTCTTCGTTCATAAAATACTCCTTTGCGAAATATGTTTTGTTTTTAATTTAATGCGGACAAATGAATCCCTCTGCTTTTCACGCCGTTTAGGCATAAATTCAGAGGTAAATCACTCACTGTCCTTGATAGGTGATAATATACCACGTTCCGCTTATAACTCATTGATTTCATGTAAAATCAGGGTATGACTACGACAAATAAAATATCCCCTCTTTTTCTCATTTTATTAATCATGTTAACCCTGGTCGCTGGCTGTGCAATACCCGCAATTCAAACTGACCTGGATGCTGATGTGCTTTCTCTGTGTTCAACCGGTCGCATTACCCGCATTCATGACATACATGGTCTTGGGCACCGCTCACCGTTTGAAAATAAACCAGTCAGTTGTATCACTGGAATAGTGACGGCTATTGATGGGCAAGGCTTTTATCTGCAGGATCTCGTTGAAGATGGGGATGAGCGTAGCTCAGAAGCGCTTTATGTGGCTTACCAAGTAGGGACATCGATCAAAAGAGGCGATCATGTTTTTATCGAGCAAGCCCGGGTACAAGAATACAACCCTTCCATTAACCAATCTAATTCTTTGGCTATTACCCGCCTAATAAACGCCAAGCTGCGTGTAGTTAGAACTAATAACCTCTTGCCAGAGCCAGTTTTGCTGGGGCAACATGGCAGAGCTATTCCCAACAAGGTGATCGAAAATGATGTAAATGGTTACGTCGGCAAAGATCGTGGTTTATTTGACCCTGCAGAAGACGGCATGGACTTTTTTGAAAGTCTGGAAGGGATGCTCGTTCAAATCGATAACGCAGTTGCCATCACCAGTACGAATCGCTATAACGAAGTCACAGTTGTGGCTGATCTCGGCGAAAATGCAGATGTGCTTTCTGAGACTGGAGTTTTGGTTATCAGAGAGGATGACTTCAATCCCGAACGAATCATGCTGGATGATGCCTTTATTCAAATGCCACAAATCAGGCTGGGATCACGTTTTACACAACCCATAGTAGGTGTAATCAGTTACGACTTTGGCAACTACCGGCTTTTACCAATCGCTAAACCGGTATTCAATCAAGCTCAAAATATTTTTCACAAAGTTGAAATACCTGGCGAGGCATACCTTTCTATCGCCACTTACAATGTTGAAAACCTCGCTGCTACTGATGATCTTAGCCGTTTCACTCATTTTGCTCATCATGTCGTCAATGGTTTATTGTCACCGGATATCCTTGTTTTGCAAGAAGTGCTGGATGACGATGGGGCGGTGAACAGCAAAATTGTTTCAGCAGATAAAACGATCGATCGCATGCTTCAAGCTGTTTCCGCCAAAGGCGGTCCTGAATACTTGGCGATTAGCATTGAACCCGAAAGGAATGCTGACGGTGGCATCAAAGGCGGCAATGGAAGAGTGGTTATTTTCTACCGGCAGGATCGCGGATTAGTGTTTGAACCTGTAAATGAGGCTGGTCCCAGAACAGAAACGGAAGTAATTAATCAAAATGGTAAGGCAAATTTAAGCCATAATCCAGGGCGCATTTGGCCAAATAATTCCAGTTTTAGAAACGCTCGTAAAGCTTTAGGGGCGCAATTTGATTACCAGGGTGAGAAAATTTTTATTATTGGGCTCCATTTGAGTTCAAAAGGTGAAGATGGTCCTTTGTATGGAGAAATACAACCTCCACCAGTGCCATCTGAAAATCGAAGGGTTGCCCAGGCAAAAGCGGTCAATGGTTTTGTGAAACGTATTTTACAAGCAGAACCTGAGGCTCATATTGTTGTGCTGGGGGACATAAATGATTTTTATTGGTCTGATACCGCGAAGACATTGACTGGTGATCAACTGAAAAATACAACAATGCTATTGCCCATCCAAAATCGTTATAGCTACATCCATGAAGGCAATGGTCAAATGATGGACCAAATCTTTTTGAGCGAAAGCCTTTACAAAAATGTAAAACATTTTCAGGTTGTGCATCTTAATACTGGCGAGTTTGAATTGGATGCCTTTAGTGATCATGACCCGGTAATTGTCTACCTGGAAATGGACTAACATACCTTTTAAAACCGCATTTCGTACAAAATCGTTTAACGATTAAGAGCAAAAATCAACAAAACCCTAAAAATCTTGTTATGATGATGTACAATAAACACGAAGCGGAAAACAAAAGGAATGCAAATTCAACGATTTTGCTTTTTCTGCTTGTTTTTCGAGTAAAATGATTGGCAGTAATTCATATAACCTGAATTCTTAGAGGAGTGAGGTTTTAGTGGAAGTACCCAAACAAAATGAACCCCAAGAATCTATCGATGCAAACGAGAGTTCTCATCTAGACCGATCTGAGTATCCTGTTCCCGATAATACAGAAAAACAGCCAAAAAGAGGCTTAGGCTTCCAAAGAGTAGTAGATTTAGTCACCGCTTACTCGTTTATTACCCCTGCGTTGATCATCATCTTCCTGTTTGGACTGTTCCCAATCGGGTATGCCTTTTATATGTCCTTAATTAACTGGAATGTCAGAAAAGGCGCCTTTATCGGCTTTAGGAACTACCTGGAAATTTTCGGTTCATGGGAAAACCTCTATTGGGTTTTGGGCGGTGTGGTCATCTTGATCATTGCCTTCATCGTGCAAGGGCGAATAGAAAAAGCCAAGAATGAATTCAGCAAATATAGTTGGCTGGTATTTCTGGGTATTGCCGCCATCGCAGGTGTGCTTTTTTCAAAGGGTTGGAGCGCGATGATGGAGACGGGTGATAAATCCTTCTTGCAATCCCTGGTTAATACCCTTTATTATGCCTTAGGAACTGTGCCAACCCAGATCATTATTGGCATTGTAATCGCGTATTTGTTGTACCAAAACATCAAGTTTAAAGAAGGCTTTAGGCTTTTGTACTTCCTGCCTTACATTACGCCCGCGGTAACCACCTCTGTTATTTTCCGCATTATTTTCAATCGTGAGGCTTACTCCATTGCCAACCGATTTATCAAGTTGTTTGGAATGGACCCTCTCAAATGGCGTTTTGAAAGCAAACCCATTATGCAGTTATTAGGGTTCAACATTGAAGGTTTTTGGGCTGGACCAAGCCTGGCGCTGATTGTCATCATGATTTTTGGTATCTGGTCTTTTGTTGGCTATAACGTCGTCATCTTTTTGAGCGGTTTAGGAAACATTCCAAAAGAAGTCTATGAAGCTGCTGAAATTGATGGTGCTACAAAATGGCAGCTCTTCAAAAACATTACCATACCCTACCTTTCACCCATCACTTTTTACCTGACACTTATTTCGCTGATTGGTACGTTCAAGGCATTCAACCACATTTATGTGCTCAAACTCCCATCAGCAGGGGACTCGGTGGTGACCGCGAGTGTTTATATCTTTGAACGGTTCTATAAGTTCTCTCAATTTGGAAGGGCAACGGCGATGTCCATGGTGCTTTTCCTGATTATCCTTGGCTTAACTTTCATCCAAAACAAACTCATGGCAGAAAGGGTTTTCTATGGCTAATCAAGATGTTCTGACACAACACATCGGTACAATTAGAAAGACAAATCCAGTAGCCCGCATTATCGGCAAAGTAATGATTTATGTCGTATTAACTGTGGGCGCGCTTGTTAGTTTGTTCCCATTCTTTTGGATGATTTCTCAATCTTTGATGACCTTGGGCGAGACCTTACAGATTCGGTGGTTGCCTGCCGCGCCACAATGGGAAAACTATGTTGAAGCCTGGAGCCGTGCACGTTTCGGCGAGTATTTTCTGAACAGCACCTGGGTTACCCTGGGTACGATTGTGGGTTTGTTGATTACCTCTATTCTGGCGGCTTACGCTTTTGCCCGCATTAAGTTCCCTGGCAGGGAGGTGGTTTTCACCTTATTCCTGGCAACCATGATGGTGCCAGAATCAGTAACCCTCATTCCAAACTTATTCATGATTAGAGGACAAATCATTCCTTGGGGTAACTGGAATGACACCTTTTGGGTCTTAACCATTCCGTTTATCGCGAATGCCTTTAGCATTTTCTTGTTAAGACAATTTTTCCAACAAGTGCCGAATGAGCTTTGGGATGCGGCACGCATCGACGGTGCAGGACATATGCGTTTCCTAACCCAAATTGTCTTGCCAATTAGCACGGCACCTATTGTTACGGTGATACTTTTCGCTTTTACTGGTGCTTGGAATGCCTTCTCATGGCCGCTTATTGTTTCTGGAAGAAAATGGCGGACCTTGATGGTAGGCTTGTACAACTTTGTCTCAGAAGCAGGCACAGAAACGCAGCTTTTGATGGCAGGTGCGGTGATCAGTTTAATACCGATCATCATCCTCTATATCTTTACGCAAAAACAGTTCACACAAGGCATTGCAACGACTGGGCTAAAAGGATAGAGTATAATTGTAAACAGACAGGTAAACCATTAGCCTGTTTGCAAATTTTCTACGTTCAAACGGAGGTTCTGAATTAACATGAGAAGAAAAGTTTTTATCGTAATTGCGATGATGCTCATCGCAGCTTTCGTCCTCAGTGCTTGTGGTGCTGGTGGCGAATCCACTAAGACAGAAAAGATTGATTGGACAGACATTACACCTGCCAAAGAAATCACTTTCTGGCACAATCATAGTGGCGATCGCGAAAAAGTGTTGAATAAAATTGTTGACGATTTCAACAAAACAAACGAGTATGGCATCACTGTTAACGCCGAAGTTGCTGGTCGCTACTCTGAAATCTACACCAAGATGATGACTGTTTTGAACACAACTGATGTTCCTGACATTGTTGTCGGTTACCAAAACCAAATTGCGATGTACCAATTGGCAGACGCAATTTTCGATATGAACACCATTATCGACGATCCTAAGTTTGGTCTCAGCAAACAAGACAAAGGTGACTACCTGGAAGCCTTCTTTGCGCAGGATGTATACTCCTTGTATGACAACCAACGCCTTGGTATCGCTCCAAACCGCTCAATGGAAGTTATGTACACCAACCTCGAATGGCTGAAAGAAATGGGCTACGAGGGTGCACCCAAGACCCCTGAGCAATTCAAAGAAATGGCATGTAAAGCTGTTGAACAACCCTTCTCAAAGGGCACTGGCGACGCCGAATCAACTGGTATGGCAATGCGCATGGATGCATCCAACATGGCCAGCTGGGTCTTTGCTTTTGGTGGCGACATCTATAATACGAAAGCCAATCAATTCCAATTTGACAGCAAAGAAGCTATTGCTGCCATGACCTTCCTCCAAAGCTTGGCAGCTGAAGGTTGTGTTCGCATTGTTGATGGATACAACGATCAGGTCCAATTTGGTGCTGGTAAATCCCTCTTCACCGTCGCTTCAAGCTCTGGTCTCGGTATTTATTACCCACAGGCCATTGAAGAAGGCGTTGGCGAAATGGAATGGGACGTTGCCCCATTGCCCAACACTGGCAAGATCAAAGCCAATATTTACGGTGCAAGCGTTAGCATCCCCAAATCAACCCACGAGCGCGAACTGGCTGCTTGGATCTTCCTCAAGTATTACACCAGCCCTGACGTTCAGGTTTACTGGGCAAAAGAAACCCAATACTTCCCTGTGCGCAAGAGCGTTGCAGACAAGATGACCGATTTCTTTGAGACCTATCCTCAGTACAAGACCGCTTGGGAATTGATCCAATACGGTACATTCGAACCTGCTGTTCCTGGCTACGACCCTATCCGTGAGGAAATGAACAAAGCCATGGCAACCATGATCGAAGATCCGACCAATGATGTGACTGCAGTTATGACTGCTCTCAACACAACCGCTAACGGTATTCTTAACGAACAACTCGAACAACTTAATATCGAAGAATAATCGTTCTAAGAGAAAGTTAATAAAATCCCCTCTTCGGAGGGGATTTTTCAACTTAAATGATGTATAATAATTGAGCAAGGGGATGCCAGGTCTCGACGGGAGAGGCTGGTTCCGGATTGCGAGCCGAGAGGTACCGACCTCGTAAAATCAGTACAAAACAACAAGTGCCAATCGCACAAGCTACGCTACTCTTCCTCTCGCTGCATAAGCGAAACTGAAGGTGGCTGACCTCCAAAGCTGAGGTCACGTCTCCCGGGACCGTTTGTCTGACCGGTTGCGGTAAAGATGTCATAAAAGTCAGAATGCTGCTTAGCTATCCGTGAGCTAGGCAAAAGAGGGCTTTAGGGCTCAAACGGATCGTTTGATGTTTATTCAGTCAGTTAGATTGCATCAAACTAAACATAATAACTGACTACGCTCGTAGATATTCGAGAGTCTAATCTTTCGGACGCGGGTTCGACTCCCGCCATCTCCACTAAAAAATGCCATGAAACATGGCATTTTGTCTTTAAAGTGGCAAACAGGAAAAAACAATTAACGAAATTATCTTTTTTTGGGAGGAAAAGGGAAAAATTTGCTGGTTTGTTTTTTGTAAGCTTCCCAATCCACACGTCCTTCATATTTCTTTTCGAGCAAAGGCACGCCAGAGACAAAAAGTAAAAAGATTGTGATTATCAAAGGACTAATAATCAACCAAAACCGCGTATAGTCCACGCTTAAACTTATGGCGAAAATCCCCCACCAAATTAATGACTCGCCAAAGTAATTTGGATGCCGGGTCCATGCCCAAAGTCCCGTAGTAATGAGTTTCCCTTTGTTTTCTGGTTTGGATTTAAATTGCCTTAATTGCTCGTCACCAACTACTTCAAAAATGAAACCAATCAGCCAAACTCCAATTCCGATATAGAGCATAAGATTGAATGATGGCTTTGTAACTTCGAGATTTGTAAAAACTATGGGGAAGCCAATAATCGCATTTAACACAAATTGGAACATATACATGCGGAAAAACATGTTTAACTCGAAGTTATTTTTCCATCGCTTCCGCATATCCTGATAACGAAAATCTTCCATCTTACCGATGTTGCGTCGAGCTAAATGCCAAGTTAGCCTGATGCCCCATATGGCAGTAAGGATTGTTATTATAGATCCAGGTATTGATTTTGTGCCAAGTAACCAGGAAATTAATCCTGAAATAACAAAGCCAAGACCCCAGAATATATCGATAATATCGTGTTTTTTCGCATGTTTCCCAATAAAAAATGCAATACAGAAGCATACAAATAGGATTGCATAAACAATTAAGTAATGATTCATTTTGATTTCTCCTTTTCAATGAATGCGACCGCATAAGAGTTTTCTCCTGAAAAATTTGCGACAATTGATGAGATATCACAAACATATTCGGGCTTCATGCCAATTCTTTGTTCAATTTTGCGTGCTGCATCCAAAGCTCTTTTTTCGTCGTTGACGTGCACAACAGCATATGATTCAACATTACTTTTTTGAATTTTTCGCATCATCAATTTATCGCTTCTGTCGCGGGAAAATGAAATACCGGTAATTGTTCCTTCGCCAGCGCGGTTGATCGTAACGAGTGGTAAAAAGCCAATTGCTTGAAGCATGTTACCAATGCGTGTATTAAGTCGTCCGGATGCAATCATTGCTTTTAGATTTGGAAGACCCACTAATATTTTAGTTCTAGCCCGTAAACTTTCTAATTCATCAGCAATCTCATGCAAACTCGCGCCTTGTTGCAATCGTCTTGCAGCATGCAATACTAAAAGCCCTTGCGCGCCAGAGTTTTGCTTTGAATCTACTAAACGTACAGCAGTAGTGTTTTTTCCAACTAAATACTCTTCACAACGGGCATAAATACCAGACATTTTTGATGAAACGGTAATAATCAAAACTTGTTCATAAGCCTTTAAAATAGGATCTAAAAAGTTTTGAATTTCGCTCAAATTAAGTTGACTGCTGGTTAGTTTTCCTGCTAGTTTTTTGACCCTGCTAAATGAGATAGTCCGCTTATCTTGGTATGAAACACCATTAGCCATAAGATGAATGGGCAAGGTGTAAACATGGGGTCCTAGTAACTCTTCTGGAACATCTGCAATCGAATCGGTGACCAGGGCAATCTTACCGGGATGAGTTTGTGCCAAAGCTTGTTGCATGTTCATGTCATCACTTTTAACCTCTCTTAGTACGCCAAGGTTTTCAACAAGGTCTACCATTTTTGAAGCATTGTTTGTGTGTAAATGAATGCGTGCCAATTGACCTGCTTGAGATACAACCAGCGTATCGCCAAGCGCGGTTAAATCAGCCTTTACCTTTTCACTTATGGGTTTATCGTCCGTCAGATCCAATAAAACTTCAGTACAAAACCGATACTTGTATGGCTCAGATCCAGCATGGATCATTTCATTTTCCTCAATTTCCGGCAAATCCATAAAAGTTTGGTTTTCTACCGGTGCTTTGTCCATTAATGAGCTGAGAAAACCATCGGCGAAGTAATAAAAAGCCATTGCGCCTGCATCTGGTGCCTTCATCGCTTTTTGTTGGGGTAAAATTTTGCTACTATCTTCAACTGCCTGTTGTAATTTGTCCATAGCGGTTTGACTAGCTAATTCAAATTTGATTCCTTTTCCATCAGCGTGATGAAAGCCTTCTTTAAAACTATACATTGCACTTAAGATGGTTCCTTCGCGGGGATTTTGCAATGATTGGTAGGCGTTGATGTAACCTTCAGAAAACATCAAAAACAATTCTTTTAAGGATAAAGCTTCCTTGATTTCCGCCTCCAAATTCGTGTAAGCACGTTTAAATCCCGCAAAATATTGGGAAAAAATGGCACCGCTACTTCCTCTTGAAGCGATCAACGACAGCTCACTTAACTTGTTTAATAGATTTTTAAAATTTGAAGCTGGTAGTAATTGTTTCCTAATATGTTGCATCATAAAACCCAAGTTGTTTCCTGTGTCTTTGTCTGGCACAGGAAAACCATTGATGCGATTGAGTTCTTCCCTTTTATTAATAATGCCGACAGCTCCGCTAAGCAAGGCTTTATGAAATTGTTGTGGAGAAATACCCATTTCCATTATAAAAACTCCTTGTGATTTACATGATTTTTTTTAAAAAACTTATTTATTAGGAATTTCATCTATTTCGGTAATTGCATTTTCCATGGAAGATCCAATCAAATCCATTGTGTTTTTAAAAACAACCTGGCTTATTTTTGAGAATAACTCAATTTCTTTTGGCGAAAGTCCCCGAAAACAAAAGCTCTCCCATTCCGTCATAACTTTTTTTACTTCAGGTATTAGCTTTTGGGCTTTATAAGTTAACACATTATCCTTTTGTCGTTTATCAAGTATTCCAGGCTTACGGAATAAAAGTGCCTTTTTTTCCATTTTGTGAAGTAGTTTGCTGACGTTCCCTTTATCAGTTTGAAGCAAAACCGTAAGGAGGGATTGAGATGAATCTGGTTTCCCATCCAGTGCAAGTAATACAACCATTTCTTGCCAGCACAAAGAATATGGTTCCAGCATAATATCCAATGACATTTTTCCGTATTTATGGGTTGTGCTAATATCGCATATTAACATTAGTTTTTCCTTGTTATAGTTGTAGAGTGCAACTAAATATACCTACATTTTACCCGATAATCAAGTGAAATTTGTTGCAAAATCGAATTAGATTACATGCAGGAGAATAATTAAAAACGGTTGTGTTGTACAGCAATTCTATTTAAGTTAAATCAAGAATAGAATGGCAGCATTATCTATGAATCAGTAAAAAAAATATGCTATTAATGGTCTTACAGCATTTGGCGAAGGTCGTCCTCACTAATCGTTGGTACACCAAGCTCTAAAGCTTTTTGTAACTTAGATCCGGCGTCTGCACCAACCAGAACAAAATCTGTTTTCTTACTCACAGAGCTGCTGGTTTTGCCTCCATGCAGTTCGATAAGACTTTTTGCTTCATCACGACTCATACTGGGTAAAGTGCCGGTGATAACAAAAGTGAGCCCAGCGAGTGGTTTTGGTGTATCAGATTGCGGCTCGTCCTCTATCATCGGCCAAACACCATAAGATTTTAAACTTTCTAAAAGCTTTTTGTTTTGCTCTTGGGCAAACCAATGGGCAATGGATTGGGCTGTATTTGGTCCAATGCCAGGGATGTTTTGCAATTCGTCAGTGCTGGCATTTGCTAAAGAATCCAGGTTTTTAAACTGTTTTGCCAGATCTCCGGCACTAACTTCGCCAATGCCATGGATGCCTAGCCCAATAATTAAATGTTGCAAAGATCGCGATTTAGACTCTTCGATTGCTCTGAGCAGGTTGTCGGCTTTTAAATCACCAAATTTATCCAGTTCTAGTAAATCTTCTTTTTTCAAAGTGTAGAGATCAGCGATTGATTTCACCAAGGCCGCTTCGGTAAGTTGGATGACTATTTTTTCACCCAGACCGGCAATGTCCATCGCAGCGCGTGAGGCATAATTTTCCAAAGTGCGGTTAAGTTGGGCAGGGCAGTTGGTGTTTTCACAATACCATGCCACAGCTTCAGGGTCTTTGACAAGCTCAGAAGCACAGCTGGGGCAGGTTTCAGGTGGGGAATAGGGCAGTTGCTGACCGTCTCTTTTTTCTGGAAGAGATGCCATGATGTAAGGGATGACTTCTCCAGCGCGTTTGACCAAAACGGAATCACCTAAGCGAATGTCTTTCTCAGCGATGAAATCAAAATTGTGTAAAGTGGCTTGCTTGACCAAAACCCCGCCAATCATGACGGGTTTAAGGATGGCCAAAGGGGTTATGACACCCGTCCGGCCAACGTTATTTTGAATGTCAAGAAGGATTGTTTCAACTTCCTCACCTGGATATTTGTAAGCCACAGCACCGCGGGCATCTTTGCCAATAAACCCAAGACGGTTGAAAAGACTTTGGTCGTTAATCTTGATCACAATACCATCTGCCTCAAATGGCCATTTATGGCGTTCTGTGGTTTGTGATTCACAAATGGCGATTGCCTCTTGAATATCGTTGGCATGCCAGCTAATACTATCAACAGGCAAACCCAAATTTGCGATGTAATCCAGAATGTCAGCTTGGCTTTCTGGAATGGGTTCGCTTGAGCTTAATATTTGGTATATAAAGAGCTTTAAAGGGCGTTTAGCCGTGACTGCAGGGTTAAGTTGACGCAAGGACCCTGCTGCAGTGTTTCGCGGGTTTAAATAGGTTTTTTCGCCTTTGGCTTCCAATTCTGCGTTGAGTTTTGTGAAGTCTTCTTTGAGGATTAAGGCTTCTCCGCGAAATACGATATGTTCGGGAGCAGTTATGCCGGGTTTAACTGGGATGCGTAAAGGCAAACTTGGGATAGTGCGCAGATTGGACGTTATGTCTTCACCAATCTGACCATCACCGCGTGTAGCACCAAGCCGAAAAACACCGTTTTCATAATGCAGCACCACCGTTAAACCATCCAATTTGGGTTCAAGCAAGAAATCCGCTTTTTCAACTTCCGCATCGAGCCTTACTAATCGCCGATACCATTCCATTGTTTCCTGAGGACCAAAACCATTGCTTAAGCTTAGAATGGGCACAGGATGTTGGACTTTTTGAAAACGCTCTGATGGTTTTGCACCTACTTTTTGGGTTGGGGAATCCGGTGTAATGAGCTCCGGATGCGTTAGCTCTATTTCTTTCAAACGATTAAACAAAAGATCATATTCGTAATCAGATATCTCTGGTTGGTCAAGCGTGTTATAGAGATAGTTGTGATAATTAATCTGCGAACGCAGCTCTTCTAGTTCCTGCAAAAGATGTGGGTCGGGTTGATCAAAAGGCAAAGTGTCCATAGCACTCCAATCGACAAAAAACGGTTAAAACAAAATGTCCCCGGTGGGAATCGAACCCACATGACTGGCTTCGGAGGCCAGTGCCTTATCCATTAGGCCACGGGAACAAGGATGATGATTATACACAAAACCAGCGAACATGGTTATTTTAACTTCTCTATCATTGTCGGTAATTCCTCAACCAACTCTGGTCTGATTTTTAGGCTAAACTGATGCTTATCTTCTTCCGTTCTAGGCACAATATGCATATGAAAGTGAAAAACAGACTGTAAGGTGAGTGGCCCGGCATTGTGGAAGAGTTGCAAATTTTCAATATCCAATTTAAGCCGGTAAAGTTCGGCAATTTTCCTTGTTGTGCGCATCACGTCAAAGTAAAGATTGTCTGGTATATCGTATATGTTTTCATAATGCGCTTTGGGAATCACAAGGGTGTGATATCTGCCAATGGGTTGTACATCCAGGAAAGCATAAGTTGTTTCATCTTCGTAAACTTTCCAGGAAGGAATTTCGCCCTTGAGAATTTTGCAAAAGATACAATTTTCCATAGTTACTCCTCAAAAATTAGTTGAATTCGTTCAATTATGACGTCGGCTGGGTCGACTTTAATAAAGCTCAAAAGTTCATCAGGCCTTCCGTTGTTTTCGGCTGTTGAGCTCATTTGTAAAGTCAGGACGCTTGCTTCTGGGGTGATTTCAATTTGGTAAGATTCGATCATTGGCTTAATATCAACGGTTTTCTTGCGTCGAATAAAAGGAATAGTTTCTTTAGAAATTAGACCATTAAAGCCTCGTATTAACTCTTCTTGCGCGTAGCTAATTGGTATAGTGATGCGATATACACTTGATCTAAGACTGGCTTGCAAGCTAGGGCGTTTATTATCAATCTCTTCGATATCAATAATTTGAATGTCTTTTGGTAAAGACTCCTGAAGTGACTTCTTGATCTCTTCCAGTTCGACCGGGCAATTGAGCCAAAAATCCAACACTTCTGCAGAACTCACAAAACCAAGCGGCAATGCGGAAGCAAGGTTGAGCCTGATTTTAGGTGAAAAACCTTGTCTATAACGTAAGGGTAATCCGGTACGGTTTAAGGCACGTTCAAAAAGCCTTTGGAGGTCAAGGTGGCCGATGAACCTTAAGCCTTCCAGTTTTGCAAAACGAATGCGTACCCGATAGGGTGTAATTGGGTTCATGGGCACCCCCAATAAACATCTTCATTGCTTGGGCGAACCTGAGCAAAGCAATCCAGTATGCCACATGCGTAACACCCATCCCGACAATCCTGTCGGGTTTCACCACGCAGGCTCATTTGATAGTCTTCAAGTAAGAAATCTTTAAAAACGCCAGTTGAAATGTGATCCCAAGGGAAAGTTTCATCCAATTCCCTCTCGCGGTTGGTATAAAAATGAGGATCTACGCCACATTCTTGAAAAGCCGCATACCAGTACTCTTTTATAAAGCCTTCGTCCCAGGCATCAAACTTAGCTCCAAGTTGCCATGCCTTTTCAATTACTTTGCCGAGTCGCCTGTCCCCACGAGAAAGCCAGGCTTCCAACAAGGTTGAATCCGGGCGATTGTAAGAAAGCTTGATTTTTGCTTGGTGCATGCCATCTCGTAAGAAATTGATTTTTTCTTGTATGGAGAGTGGATCCTCCGAGGTTGCCCATTGGAATGGCGTATGCGGTTTTGGGATGAAGGTGCCGATACTTACATGCACACGCACCCGATTTCCCCGCAATCTTCTGCCAATTTGAAGCACTTTTTGTGCCGTTTCAAGGATGGCTTCAAGATCTTCCATACGTTCGTCAGGCAGTCCGATCATGTAATACATTTTGAGATTTAACCAGCCATGATTAAAAATCGTTTCAACGGTTTCAAAAAGGATTTTGTCATCCAGAGGCTTGTTGATAATGGCACGCATCCTATCCGTGGCTGCTTCGGGTGCGATGGTAAAGCCACCGCCAGGTTTTAGATCTTTAAGCTCATCCATCAAGTCAACGGAAAAAGATTCAATACGCAATGAAGGCAAGCTGACACTAAGCCGGCGACCTTTGTTTTGGTCGTAAACGGCTTTGGACATGTCCAAAATTTCGGTGTGATCGGAAGAAGACAAGGAAAGCAAACTCAATTCTTCGTAACCGGTGGCTTTTACGCCACTGTCAATAGCTTCGAGCACATCAGCAACTTTCCTTTGTCTTACCGGGCGATTTACAATGCCGGCATGGCAAAAACGGCAACCACGGGTACAACCACGCATAATTTCAACCGCAATCCGATCATGCACAATTTGAATATTGGGAACAATTTGTCTTTTAATGGGTGGTGGCAGTTGCGGCGCAATGCGTTTGTGGACTTGCTTTGGAACACTTTCGTTTTTTGGGTCAACTGATTTTATGGTGCCATCTACAAAATAGGTCACATCATACAAAGATGGCACATAAACACCAGCAATTTTCGCTAAAGCCAATAGCAAAGACAGTTTATCCAGGTTTTGTTTCTTCCAAAGCTGATAAGCATCAATAATCTCAAAAATGACATCCTCGCCATCGCCAATCACAAAAGCATCAATAAAATCAGTCATCGGCTCAGGGTTGAAACAAGCCTGGCCACCGGCAATGACAAGGGGATAGCTTTCATCTCGTTCAGAAGCGTGTAAAGGCATGCCGGCAAGGTCGAGCAAATTGAGAACATTGGTATAAATTGATTCGTATGGGAGCGTAATTCCCAGAATATCAAAATCGATGACCGGTCTTTTGGATTCCAGCGCAAAAAGAGGTATTTTTTGTGAGCGCATGGCGTCTTCCATATCGTGCCAGGGAGAAAACACGCGTTCAGCAAGAATGTGTGGTCGATCATTGATAATTTCGTATAAAATTGCCAGCCCTAAATTTGCCTGGCCAAGATCATAAAGGTCGGGAAATGCGAGGGCAACCCGCGTTGAACACGAGTCCCAATCCTTGAGCACCATGTTGTGTTCACCACCCACATAGCGACCTGGTTTTTCTACATGATACAGTATTTTGTCTAAGACTTTTTTGTCAATAATTGTCAAAATATCCTCTTAATAAAATCGTTCGGTTTCGTAGTGTATTAAGTCAATATCACCATAATGCGTTTCAATAAAATCTAAAAGCTGATCATGATCGCGGTTTAATTTGTTAGTGTCCAAGCTCATTTTGGCAATGCAAATTTCTGCAAATTGATGATCATCCTGCCGATCTGATTCTATTACTGAAACATTCTCTTTTTTTAACTTATTCAGTAAGTTTGCCAGTCTTGAGCGTTTTTCTTTTAAACTCGCGCAACCATGTAATCGAAATTGAAGTTTCAACACAAAATGAGGGCTCATCTTACACCTTTGCCGATGCCACAGGATTTACCAGATTACCAATGCCATCAATATTGATGGTGACAATATCGCCGGGCTCAAGCATGCTTACCCCAGCCGGCGTTCCTGTGAGGATAACGTCACCCGGCATAAGCGTCATAACCGAGCTGATAAACATCAACAGGCGATCAATAGAAAAAATCATATCGCGCGTTGAAGCCATTTGGCGCATAGCCGAATTGACATGGCAAGAAATAATTGCATCAGCTGGGTCAAAATCAGTTTCAATCCACGGACCCAGCGGGCAAAAAGTATCAAAACCCTTAGCGCGAGCCCATTGTCCATCCCGGATTTGCAAATCCCTGGCGGTAACATCATTCGCAATGGTGTATCCAAAAACAACACTTTTTACATCATCAAGCGTCAACCAGCGTGCTTTTTTGCCAATAATGACCGCTAATTCGGCTTCATGTTCAACGCGTTGTGACTGAGGAGGGATAATGATTTCTTCGCCTGTGGATAAGAGCGAGGACGGTGGTTTTAGGAATAGCAATGGATATTCTGGAACCTCGGATTGCATTTCCTGGATATGGTCCAGGTAATTACGACCAACAGCAATAATTTTACTGGGTTCGCAGGGTGGCAAGAGCTTTACTTCGGATAATTTCTGCTTGGCTTCGAAGCGTCGGTATTCACCAAAGGGGTTGCCTTGAATGAATCCGATGCGGTCTTCATCGATCCATCCAAATTGCGGTTTATTTTCGTCTGAAAGAAATCTTGTTATTCTCATTTTTGATGTATAATAGGGTCTCCCGGGCGGATAGCTCAGTTGGTTAGAGCGTTTCTTTTACACAGAAGAGGTCGCAGGTTCGAGTCCTGTTCTGCCCATTTTTATAACAAAATTATACCAAGTCAGTGTTCAGATTTCCTGTTTCTAAGTAATCTTCCATATCTAAGAGTTCTAAGTCGCTTATTCCGGGTGCTTTTATCCCACGGTTACAGTGAGATCGGTATTCACAGGTTTTACAAATTTGCAACTTATCCGTCCTAAAAAATTCATGTTCTTCCAAAGCAAGTATTTCATCGGTTAAGAGCATAAAATAATCACGGCTCTTGGCAACTTCTGGCGCGGAAAATGTAAAAGTAATTGGTGCATCCACTTGGTTGAGCTCTAGAATATGAAAATGAATTGGAAAATTACTTGAGAGTGCCTCTGATAATACGAGAGGGTAAAGCTTTGTTTGCACGCTTTCAAGTAGCGTTTTACGGCTGGGGATTTTACGAGACGTTTTCCAATCATAAATATGATAAAGACCATCAACAAACTGCAAAAGGTCCATTTTAATCGTAAAAAGTTTTCCATCAATGTTGGCGTTGAGTGTTTTTTCCGGGTTTAGTTCTCCATCCAGTTGGGCGAATGGGCTGAGTAAAAAGCTTGAAAACCATTCCAACACGCGCGGGTCTGGGTCATTTTGTGCCATTTGGACGAGTAAATCCTGGTCAAAGCCTATAAAATACTGATGTAAAAGCTGGTGAAAGCGAATGCCTGCATTTCTGTCCTCTTCATAAACCAAGGCATCTGAGGTCAATTGCGCAGGCCAGAGCAGCCCTTGAATGTAACGTAAATAAAATTTATAACGACACCTTAAATAAGTGTGCAAATTGCTTTGGGAAAAGCTAAAGTCCGCAGGAATATTAGTTTTCATCTTGCCATCTTTCCCGAATCTCTTTTATTGCTAAAGCTTCTGATTGATTGCCATATCTGCCTGTATTAAAACTACCGGTAAGGGATTTTTTCGCCCTGGTGATGCCAACGTAGAGTAGGCGAATTCTTTCTCTGGCAACATCATTGCGGTCAATCATTGTTGCTACACCAGGCACGTAGGCAGGCTGAGTGGGGTCTATTAACGATAAAAGTTCAGCCCGAATTTCAGCTTGTCGGTTTCTAGGCTCCACAAAAATCTGGCGTTCTGAGATGAAATAATCTTCAGGCAAAGCAGAAGGGAAATCAAAGTTATTTAAGGAACTTAAATAGACCTTATCCCATTCCAAACCTTTGGCTTTGTGGTACGTAGCTACAACAACTTTGCCTTTATGCAAATCTGGGTCAAAGCCATCTTCAGCATCATTAAAGCTAAAAAACGCTCTGTTGTTTTTGGCAATCTCTTTAAGTTCGTTAATAACCTCATTGATATTCCACTCAGGTTGGTTATTCAATATTTGTTTGACCAATTGGGATATTTTATGAATTGTTGCTAATTCAACAGGATCCAGTGATAAATCCTGGGCAATTGTGATAATGGTTTGGTCTAAAGGTAATACTGTGGCTTTATGCCATCGGCGCATGGTATGAATAAAGTGGTTCATGAAATCATTCGCCAATTCTTCTTCGTACATGTCTTCGAATTCCACCAAAAATTCTGGTGATTCGTTGTAAAGAAGTGTTTCTACTGCCTTCTGCATTTTTATGTAACGTACACATTTTTCAACGACGAGCCACACTTTTTCATCGTCCTGATATTGACGAAACAAAACCTTAAAGGCACTTGATAAAAGCGTTGGATCTGAAGGTTCTTGAAGCGATCGAAGAAGCCAGTATATAGCCCCAGCAGAAATTCTGGTATTTTCCGGATTGCGCATCAAAGCCTGCACAACAGGTATCCCAGCTTTTTCAAAATCCCCTGCCAGTTTGCCGACTCTTGTGTTTGTTTGTGCCAAAACTGCCAGCGTATCATCCGGATGTTCTTCAAGCCATTGTTTTATATCCGCAACAAGAAAATCTATTTCCAAATCACTGCTAAAGCGTTTGTTTTGCAGGTCAATCGCCGGAGAATTGCAATCGGGATTTTGTTGGGGATCACCTGGTTTGGTTCTTTCAATCAATGGGTGGGATAAAGCGTCACGAATGATTGGATTGGGATGATGGTATTGTGACCATTCGTTGAGGGTGTTGGCAAGCGCAATGATTTGTGGGCAAGATCGACCTGACTCGGGCAATTCCTCACGTTGCACGTCTGAGCGTTTTATAAATTCGCGAAGCAATCTTGGGTCAGCATTGGTAAAGCTTTCGTTAATGGCTTGGTTTGGATCACCAACCCGAACCCAATTTTTTTCTTTGCTTGTAAGTAAAGTTAATATCGCTTCTTGCACTAAACTTGAATCCTGAGCCTCGTCCTCGAGGATGTATGGCCAACGATATTGAAGTGATTTTAAAAGCTCCTCATCGTTATGAAGGCTCATCCAAGCCAGGCGGATTAAATCATCAAAGTCAAGCGCACCACGATAATTTAACGCAGCTTGATAGGCTTGATATATTTTTTGGCAAATCAGCAGTAAAGAACTTGGCGTTTCAGCATTATCGATAAGCGTTTGAACCTGATCAGCTGATAGAAGATGATCTTTTGCCGTCTTTATAAACCTCGAGACAACATGATAAATCTCATCCCGTAATTCGGTTTCTACTTTTCTTGGGTTGTTTTTGATCCTAAATGATTCCGAAACAAAGCTATCAAAAATTTCCGGCTCTTGGAGCATTTGGTATTGCACTAATTCTTTTAGAATTTCAGTACTTTCACTTTCATCGATAATCGAAAAGTCATTGCTTAAACCAGCCAGGTCGGGTCTTTCACGGATGATATCACTTGCCAAACCGTGTAGCGTTCTCACCTTGTAGCCGATGCCTTCCATGATCCCCTTACTGGATAGAATCTTGCCAATTCGCGCGCTAAAGTTATCTGCCGCAACGTTAGAAAAGGTTACGATTAAAACTTCTTGATCAAAAGCTAAATCACTTTCAAGGACAAGTTTGGCAGCCAAATGAGAAAGGGTGAAGGTTTTACCGCTGCCAGGCACGGCAGAAATGCCCATCAAACCGCCTTCATATGCTAAGATGCGCTCTTGAGATTCGCGTAACCGAATATTAGTCATCTTGCATTTCCTTTAAGGCTCGTCTAAAAAGTGCCTGGATGTGAAGGGTTAGAAGACCTTTTTCTTCCATGCCTGATTCACTAAAATCAGAGTTTGCCAAAAAAACTTCCTTACGACAACGATTGAACAGACCATGCAGCGTTTTTTCTAAATTTTCGCGGCTTAGTTTTTGGTCATGGTCTGCGGTCCATTTTTCACCGACTTGCCAGATACGGCTTAGTACGATTGGGTGGGTTAGGGGTTGTTCGAGGCGTTCATACCAGCCTGAACTGCCAATGTTTAGCCAATACTGATAATCAACTGCTTGATTAAGTCCCAAAAAACTCATGACTGGTGTGATTAAGATGGCGTTTTCATCATCTTCGCTTTTATCATCAACGAAGGTTGCCGCCAATAAACCGGATTCAACACTTTTAACAAATTCTTTTGCCAATTCGCTTTGATCTATTTCTATTTGATAACCGAACGAAGCTCTAAACTTTTTATACGATGTAATAAGTTGGGCGGTTGTGCTTCCACTTTCAAGGTTAAGATGAAAACCAAAGCCAGGTTGCGAGAGCAATTCACCGAAAAGCCGACTGAAGAAATCATCCAAAAAATTAACGCCCTTGTTTTCTTCAATCCAATTTGTTAATGTCAGATAGCGGTCTTTTTGTTCCTCACTCAATCGATCGCTTATTTTTTGAGGCAATTCAGTCAAGTGGGGCAGTTTGCCAGATTGCGTTGATTGCATATGTTTTGTAATGAGGTGAGCGCGTACCAAGTCAAATTCTGGAATGGCATGGCCTAAAACAGACGTAATACGGTAGGTATCAAGACTCAAGTCCCATTCAGGATGAGCAAGAATTGCAAATAAGATCAGGGTTTGGATAACCGGTTCATCTCTCAAAGAGGTTGAAGGGCGCAATGAGCGAAGGTTTATGTTGCTTTTTGCCAGTTCATGCTCGAGCGTAAAAATGGTAGAGTCAGAAACAAAAGGTGAAATGACGACAATCTCATTTGGAGATACGCCACCACGTACTTTTTCTGTTATGTCGCGCGCAACCAGTTCCAACAATTCGGGATAAAAACGCACTCTTTGATCGGGTTGTTTTATTAAGGAGTGAATATCTTCAAGTTTGAATTGTAAAGGCTTCCGATAGTCAATGATTGTCGCAGCCATCTCGCGTTTTTGAACGGCGTCTTGCGTATTGTTTTGTAAATATATGCTTTTTTCAGCAAGCGTTTTAAACTTGGAAGCGGATTGTGGATCAGCGCCTAAAAAGCTGTGATAACCCGCCATATCGTCTTGAATAACCAAAGCAGATTTGAAATCTTTCCACCAATCCGCAACGATATCGTGAACATAAGGTGGATCTTCTTCGGCATTATCGTAAATTAAATGCACATACTGGCGATTAAGATACTTGCGGAAAATAGGATTCGTCCAAAGCAAATCCTTAAAAAGCTCTACTTGTAAGGAATAGTCCAGCAAATTATTTTGCAAGCAAAAAGCGCGAAAGGCATTGACCGCTTCCTGAGCGTCTTCATAAACGCGCTTTTGGCTTTCTTGGCCAACCCAGGCTTCGCTCAAACGTTTGCCAATTTCAATGTATGGAAATCCAACAATGGCAGCTTTATTTAAGTTATCAACAAGTTGACTGAGCAGACGGTTTCTGGTGAGGCTAACCGTCGAAAAATAGCCTTTCAAAATCATCGGATCAACAATGCGACCCATGTAATATTGGGATGTCTCCAAAGTCAAGAAACTGGGTGGTTCGTAAGGTCGGTAAAAACCGGAGATATGACCAATAAGTGGCCAAAACAAGTTGACCATGCGTCGAACAAGACCACTCATGGTAAGAATGCTTACTTCTGATTTACGATAGGTTTTTACTTGTTTGAGGGCTTCTTGATAAGGAGATGCAAGAGAGCGTTGAGAAACTAAAACGAGGATTCCCTCAGGTTCACCTTTCATTTCCGAAAGCAAATACTTGAGTCTTTGACACCCAAATCCGGTCTTTCCTGAACAGGCTTCACCATGCAGAAAGATTTTATTGTCACTACTCAAAATTGTGCTTAATGCAGCATCCATTAATATGATTATAAATGACTTAAAGCAATTTTCGCGTTTTGGCATCCTTAGTAAATTGACTTGGTATAATAAACGCGCAAAATAACTTTTAGGAGTAAATAAATGAGTTCTTCTCTGGCACCATTTTTTAAAGCTAAAGGCGTGGCTATTTTAGGCGCTTCCACTAATCCCAAAAAACTAAGCTATGGCATTGTCAAAAACTTGTTGACTTATGGCTTTGAAGGAAAGATTTATCCTGTCAATCCTAACGCCGATGAGATTTTGGGACTAAAGGTTTACCCATCCATCACTGATGTTCCCGATCCAGTTGAATTAGCTGTGGTCGTTTTGCCAGTGACCATGATTATGGAAACCATGACCGCGGTTGGCGAAAGAGGCATTAAAGCAGCTGTCATTATTACCGGTGGTTTTAAAGAATTAGGCGCGGAAGGGGCTGAAATTGAACGCAAGCTCAAAGAATTGACCAGTTCATACGGTATGCGCATTGTTGGTCCAAACTGCGTGGGCACGATGGACATGTATACCGGGCTTAATTCAACCTTTATCAAAGGCATGCCCGATGCCGGACCAATTGCTTTCGTTTCACAATCTGGTGCGCTTGGCGGTGGTGTGGTTGACCTCGTTCTGGATTCGCACATTGGATTTTCCCATTTTGCCAGTTTGGGCAACCAAATGGATGTCAATGAAACCGACATGATTGAATACCTTGGCGATGACCCAAATGTAAAGGTTATTGCTGTTTATACTGAGGGGCTTACAGACGGGCAACGTTTTATCAAAGTTAGCCGAGAAGTTTCCCGAAAGAAACCTATTGTTTTCCTTAAGGCTGGCAAAAACGAAGCCGGTGCTAAGGCAGTCAGTTCCCATACGGGTTCTTTAGCGGGATCCTACGCTGCTTACCAAGCCGCATTGAAGCAAGCTGGTGTGATAGAAGTGCAAACTCTAAGTGAACTTTTCACTGTGGCATGGACTTTGGGCACCCAAGCTTTGCCAAAGGGTAAACGTGTTGCGATGACAACCAACGCCGGTGGGGCAGCCGCATTGGCAGCCGATAGCCTTGATTTTTATGGCTATCAGCTGGCTCAAATTGCGCCTGAAGTAAAAGCAAAATTGCGCACAAAGCTAAACCCAAGTGCTCAGGTTTCTAACCCTGTGGATATGCTTGGTTCGGTTTCTCCAGAAGATTACCTTTGGAGTTTGGAAAACTTGGATGCCGATGATGGTGTGGACGTTTTGATGCCTATACTTGTGCCACAAGCATTGGTTGATACCCCGGCGGTTGCTCAGTCTTGGATTGAAATAAATAAAAAATCCAATAAAACGCTGATTGCTATTTTGACTGGTAAAAAGAGCACGCTGGAAGCTGAACAAGCGCTCAATAAAGCCGGTGTGCCGGTGTTTGCTTATCCTGACCAGGTTGGACCAGCCTTGAAAGGTTTGTGGGATTACAAAACCTTTTTAGCTGGTAAGGCTTTTGAAGCGGTTGAGGTAAAAGATGTAGACACTAACAAGATGGCAGCTGCGATGAAGTTGGTCGGTGATCGCAAAGCGGTTGGTGAATATGAATCACGTATCATGCTCGAAGCTTACAACATTCCCAATGTGCCTGGTGACCTGGCAAGAACGGCAGAGGAAGCTGTTGAAATCGCAAAGGAATGTGGTTTTCCAGTGGTACTGAAAATTGTTGCTGAAGGTCTATTGCACAAGTCTGATGCGGGGGGCATTAAGCTTAACATTCAATCTGAAGAAGAACTGCGCGTAGCTTTTGATGATTTGTTGGCGCATATTAAGAAGGTCGCTCCCGAAGCTAAGATCGAAGGAGCTATGGTTGAGAAAATGGCAGCCAAAGGACAGGAAGTGATTGTGGGCATGCGCCGTGATGCGACCTTTGGACCAATGATCATGTTTGGTATGGGTGGCACAATGGTCGAGCTTTTGAAGGATATCAACTTCAAAATTGCACCGTTGTCACATGACGACATCCAAGATATGATCGACAGCACAATTGCTGGCAGATTGCTGAAAGGCTTTAGAGGCTCTAAACCCGGTGATAAGAACGCTGTTGTTGATGTTATCGCCAGATTGAGCCAATTAGCAATAGATAACCCGCAAATTGATGAAATTGAAATCAACCCCTTGATTGTCTATCCTGATGGGGAAGGCGTTGTTGCACTGGATAGCCGAGCTATTTTGAAGTAAAGCAATTTGCAGGAAAGAATGTTAGAAGCAAAAGAGGCTGTCACAAAGGCAGCCTCTTTTTTCTAGCCAACGAAGGGAATCGAACCCCCGACCGGGCGCTTACGAAGCGTCTGCTCTACCGACTGAGCTACGTTGGCGT
>ENA-UOOH01000418-UOOH01000418.1-fermentation-metagenome-genome-assembly--contig:-NODE-418-length-49298-cov-11.616433_pt1 | contig 49298 bp, 37 predicted proteins | sample MGYA00245778_ERZ724025 | MGnify/ENA primary metagenome ERZ724025 (study PRJEB28704, sample SAMN03018313) | fermentation metagenome | biome: anthropogenic terrestrial biome; feature: soil; material...
AATCATGAAATGGATAAGCTTGTCTTGGATAATTCTTTACAATAATTTTATTGTCTATTGTGTCTGTTTGTGCTTTTAGAATTGGGGAAATTAAAATAATTAAACTTGAATATGCAGCTAATAATCTTTTATTATAAGCTGGGTTAAAAAATAATACATTAGATAATCTTATCATTATTATTAATATTCAAGTTGCAAATATATATCTTTATTTTTATAAAACAAATTCTTGGAAATATTTTTAAATTTTCTATCCATTTTTGTCATGCAGGATATGATTTAGTCTATTAAACAAATCAATCCATAAATATGTTTGAGGCTCTTTGTAAATTAGGATTAAACTTTTAATAAATTTTGATACAAATAATCCTACTTTATGGAGAAAATAAGGAAGTATAAATCTCTGAAAACAAGGTTTTAATCTAAATATATTAGGCTTTGAACTTTTTAAACTTCGTTTTGATGTAAAGATCATGCCATGATCTTGGGTAAATCATCCCATGATATGGAGGAGATCATGGCATGATCTCAGTGATATCATGCCATGATTCTAAGATTGAAACGAAATTTAATTAGATTGAAATAAGGTTTGGGGAGATTAAAGCTTGATTCTAATGGATTAAAACAAGGTTTTAATTTCACTAAACTTTATTATTGGGTAGATACTGTCCCTAAAAAGGATGTAAAATGTGATAATGAAGTAGTTTTGTGAATACTTTAATTCTAAATCTTATGTAAGCCGACAATCAAAAGCTATTGGACAATTAGTTTACGAGATAAATAGAGCTTGTCGTTAGAAATTATTACATGATAAAGTCCTTTAGATAAGTTACTAATATCTATTTCCAACTCTTTTTGATTGGCTATTAAGTTATATGTTTTTATCTTTTTACCATTAATGTCAAAAATCAAAACATCTGCCCTTTGAGCCAATCCTTCAATCTTTAAGTTTGCTTTGTCTTTGGCAGGAGATGGGTAAATGCTTATTTCTAAATCTTCACTATGAATATCTGCTAAGTCTGAGTAGGTTCTACATACAACATCACTAAAATCACTCTCACAATTAGCACTAATAGACTTTACTTTATAACAATAAGAATCTCCCTCCACAACTAAATTATCAAGAAAGGTTAATATAGAAGCTGTGTCCAATATTTCATCATCACGATAAACAATATACGAGTTTGCATTGCCTTGCCAACTTATTTTTAAATAACCAGGCATTGGTACAACCTCTAAATTAGTTGGAATTGATGGAATTGGGTTTACTGTTAAATTTAGTATTATTAGACTATCACAACCTCCCACAGCTGGCAAGCTATGTGTGTAAACTCCGGTTGAAGTAAGAGATTGTTCATTGAAGATATATGTTTCTCCTTGACAAATTGTGGCTTCAATACGATTTGTATCTATATCACTTAATATATTTGTAAAATTACTCCAATAAGGAGCTGCCCTATAAACTGCAGTATCGCAAACAATCAAAACAGCATCAGTAGGAATATATAAGAATGTTTCGTTCGAAATAATTGGAGGTGTATTGTTTTTAGAGTATATTGTATTCAAATTGTTACAATATGAGAAAGCCCAAATATCAATTGAAGTAACTGAGTAAGGTAGTGTTATAGTTGTTAAACCAATGCAATTTGAAAATGCATCCATCCCAATTGAATCAACTGAATTAGGTATATTAATGGTTGATAAAGCATAACAGCCAAAAAAAGTAGCTCTTTTAATTGATGTCATAAAATCAGGCAAAGTTATTGATGCTAAATTAGTGCATGTACTAAAAGCTCCTTCTCCTATTGAAGTAACAGAATTTGGTATAATCATATTGGTTAAAGACCTGCATCCACTAAAAACATAATCTTCAATAGACAAAACAGAATTAGGAATAGTAATTGATGTTAATGAAGAACAGTTACCGAAAGCATATATTTTGAGTTTCGTAACTGAATTAGGAATTGTAAATGTCCCTGTTCTGCCCATAGGACAACGCATTAGAATATCCATAGTTTTATTATAAAGCACCCCATTACTTGAAGCATAATAATTATTATTTGGATGGACATTAATGCTTGTTAGAATATAACTGTATATTAAATAGTCTATATACTCCACATCTTGTCCAATATTTAAAGTTGAAATAGTATTACTGTAACTAAAAATACCATTATCTATAAAGCTATTTATAGCATTATAATTTATTGTATCTATATTTGGACATGAAGAAAAGGCATAGGCTCCAATATAAGTAGTATTGCGAGGAATGGTTATAGAAGTTAAAGTAGTGCAGTTAAAAAAAGCCTGTACCCCTATAAAAGTAGTACTATCTGGAATTGTTATATTAAGTAAATTAGAGCATCGCGAAAAAGCAATACTCTGAATAGAATCAAGTGAATTTGGTAGAGTAATATTAGTTAAACTTGTACACGAAGAAAAAGTTCCAATGCTAATTGAACTCAATGAATTAGAGAAATTTACTGATAATAAACTACTACATCCCATAAAAGCCCTTATTCCCATAGAAGTAAGAGAATTAGGCAGAGAAATTGAGTCTAAATTCCCACAATACTCAAAAGCATTATCTCCAATATAAGTGATAGAATTAGGTAAGGATACTGATGAGAGGCTATCACAATGAGAGAAGGTGTAATTACCAATAGATGTAACTCCATCAGGAATTGTTATAGAGGATAAATTAGTGCAATGAGAAAAAGCCTCTCTTCCGATATAATTGACTGAGTTAGGAAGATTGATTGAAGTTAAGTTAATGCAATTAGCAAAGGCTAGATTGTCAATATAAACAATTGAGTTAGGAATATTGATTGATGTCAAACTCTCACAATAATTAAAAAGACTTTCTTTTATTGTATCCAAAGAATTAGGAATTGTTATAGAATTTAAACTCTGGCAGTTATTAAAAGCACCATAATCAATAGAGGTAATGGAATTAGGAAGATTTATTGAGGTTAGGTTAATACAATTATTAAAGGCTAAGTAACCAATAGAAGTAATGGTGTTAGGAAGGCTTAAAGACACTAAATTGGAATCGCCCAAAAAAGCAATATGCTCAATAGCTGAAACAGTGTAGGTTTGTGTTCCATAAACTACGGCTTGTGGAATTACAATATTGCTAGAATTGTAACTCAATCCAGTAGGATACGAAACTGTAGCTGTATTTGAAGGAATATTGAGCTTGTAGTGAATAGTATCTCCATAATCATTTACAATTTCTACATTAATAGTTTGAGACATTAATGTAGTGCTAATAGCACTTAACAGCATTACTAAAAGAAAGAAAGTAAATTTTTTCATTGCTTTATAGGTTTAGATTATTAATAATTTTTATTTTTTATTCCTCTCGGTACTATTAATAATAACAACCTAAAAACAGAAAAAGTAAGCATGAACTTAATCTTTTTCTTATTAAAAATTAGTTTCTGCCTGATTTATAAGCAATAAAAAATAAACTTTAGAAGCAAGAATTAGAATCAAATGCTATTTTGCTTTATTTTTTGTTTTAGGAGTAGCCTTCTTAGTTGTTTTAGAATTTGTTTTGATGGTTTTCTTGGCACTTGACTTTAAATTTGATTTAGAGATAATCTCTTTGCAATCCTCTAAGGTTAAGTCTTCTACTTTCTTAGTTTTAGGAATTTTATAATTTGAGCCATTTGCCTTTATATAAGCTCCATAAATACCTTCTAAAACTTCAATTGAACTATCTTCTTCAAAAGATTTTAATACTTTCTTCTCCTTTGAAGGCTTGTTCTTAATCAGTTCAACACAGGCATCAAACTCAATAGTATAAGCATCAAAGGTTTTAGGTATTGAAATATTTGTTTTTCCAAACTTTATATAAGGACCAAAGCGTCCAACATTTACAATAATTTCTTCTTCCTCATACTTACCTAAATTCCTTGGCATTTGAAATAATGTAAGAGCTTCTTCCAATGTAATTTCTTCAATTCTTTGGTCTTTCTTCATTGAGGCAAATTTTGGCTTTTCCTCATTGGAGGTTTCTCCCATTTGAACCATTGGACCAAAACGTCCTATCTTAGCGTAAACATTATGTCCAGTTTTAGGGTCTTGTCCCAAAAGTCTTTCTCCACTTGTTCTTTCCGATTTGTCTAATGCAGTTACAACTTCATTATGAAATGGTTTATAGAAAGAGCTTATCATCTTTTGCCAATCTTTCTTTCCTTGAGATATTTCATCAAATTGTTTTTCTAAATTGGCAGTAAAGTTATAATCAATTATATCTTCAAAATTTTGAACAAGAAAGTTATTAACTATTGTTCCAATGTCAGTTGGGAAAAGTTTGGATTTTTCAGCTCCATAGTTTTCATTCTCTTTCTTTGCTTTTATCTCGTTGTTTTGAAGAGTAATTACATCAACCTGTCTTTGCTTTGCAGGACGGTCTTCTCTAACTATGTATTCTCTTTTCTGAATTGTACTAATTGTTGGGGCGTAAGTTGAAGGACGCCCAATGCCTAAGTCCTCAAGTTTCTTTACAAGTGTAGCTTCATTATAGCGTGGTGGTTGGAGTGTGAAGGTTTGTTTAGCAATTGATTGAACTAAGTTTATCTTATCTCCTTTCTTTAGGTCAGGAAGCTTTGATGATAGTTCTTCATTATCGTCATCATCATCTTTTGAAACTGAATAAACTTTCAAAAATCCATCAAAGATAATGATTTCTCCTTGAGCAATAAAGTTTTCCTTACGAGATGATATATCAATATTAATTGTAGTCTTTTCCAATTTTGCATCAGCCATTTGGGAAGCAATTGTTCTTTTCCAAATTAGCTCATAGAGTCTTTTTGCAGAAGCATCTCCCTCAATTGTCTTGTTTTGTAAATATGTAGGACGTATTGCTTCGTGGGCTTCTTGAGCACCTTTGCTTTTTGTTGAATATTGCCTTGTTTTAACATATTCTTTCCCAAAAGTATTTTCTATTTCGGTTTTAGCAACACTTAAAGCCAATTGAGATAGGTTAACAGAGTCAGTTCTCATATAAGTAATATGTCCTGCTTCATAAAGTTGCTGAGCTACAAGCATGGTTTTTGAAACAGGAAAGCCAAACTTACGAGAAGCCTCTTGTTGAAGAGTTGAAGTTGTAAAAGGAGGTGCTGGAGTTTGTTTTGATGGTTTTTTCTCAACATTATTAACAGTGAAGATTGCACCAATACAATCCTTAAGAAATTCAAGGACATCTTCTTTCTTATCAAAACGTTTATTTAGAGTTGAAGAAAGAAGTTTTGTTGAAGATGGAACTTTAAATTCTGCAGTAATCTTAAATGAAGAAGTTGGAGTAAATGAACGTATTTCATTTTCTCTTTCAACAATCAAACGAACAGCAACAGATTGCACTCTACCTGCAGAAAGAGATGGCTTAACTTTTCTCCAAAGTATTGGAGATATTTCATAACCAACAATTCTATCCAAAACCCTTCTTGCTTGTTGAGCATTTACTAAATCTATATCTATCTTTCTTGGATTTTCTACTGCATTAAGAATGGCTGACTTGGTAATCTCATTAAAAACAATCCTTTTAATTTTAACCTCATCCAAATTTAAAGCCTCTTTTAGGTGCCAAGCAATTGCCTCTCCTTCCCTATCTTCATCGGAAGCTAACCAAACCACTTCGGCTTTTGAGGCATCCTTTTTTAATTCTAAGACAATTTTTTGCTTATCAGCTGGTATTTGATAGTTCGGCTGAAAATTATTTTCAATATCAATACTAATATCTTTTTTTGACAAATCCCTAATATGTCCGAAACTTGATTTAACAACAAAGTCCTTTCCTAAAAACTTTTCAATAGTTTTTGCCTTTGCAGGCGATTCCACAATCACAAGATTTTTTCCCATAGCTATTTTTGAATTTACAGCTGCAAAAGTACAACAAAAATAAAAAATGCCAAGAAATAAAAATTATTTAAGCCTATTTTAGAAAAAACAAGCTAAGGACAAAACTAAACCATTTTGTTTTGATTTTATCTCACTATTCGAATCGTATTGATAGAATAGGTCATTAGGTATTTCCTTAATGGAGGCATCAAAATTATAGAAAAAGGCTATACTCAGTTGAACATTTAAGAATTGAATTCCAAATCCTGTATTTGCTCCCCAATTAAAAGTTTCATAAGAAAACCTTGTTAATGAAGGAAGACCACGTGCATTAGAATTATTATTAAATACTATATCGCCAGATTTATAAAGCATGACTTCTAAGCTTGGCCCTAAAAACACAAAAAAGTTGAAAGGAGAAAAGCCAAATTTTAATTTCATGTTTACGGGTAAAATTAAATAACTAACATTAACAGCCTCAACTAATCTCTGCCCATATATCTTTTCCAATTCATACAAAGCTGATATTTCTATTCCAAGATTGAGTACAGGTACTATACATTCAGAAGTTAGTCCAACATTAAAAGGACGAGAAGTTTCAATCTTTGCATTATTAATTTCCAAGTTTTGTATATTAAAAGGGACACCTGCCTTTACTCCAAATTTTAACTGAGCAAAGCAAAAAAGCTGTAAAAATAATACACAAAAAATAAAAATTGAGAACTTCTTCTTCATTATTATAATTGTTTTTATATATTTGCAATAACAAAAAAGTGATGTAAATGAAAAGCAATTATTTGTTTTTACTTCTTATACTCTTACTTTTTTCATCTGCAAAGGTAACATATTGTGGTGAGAACTTGTATAATAATTTGAAATTTACTGAGAATAAAGGTCAGTGGGAGGATAGAGTTTTGTATAGAACTACTCTCAATAATGGGGTTGCATTCTTAGAACAAAACTGTATGACTTTTTCTCTTTCTGAGTTTAGAAGAAAATGCAAACACGACGACCTGACTCCAAAAAATCATAAGTGCGAGGACGAGAGCAACACAATAAATAATCATGCTTTTAGGCTAAAACTTCTAAATACAAAAGAGCCAAACAAAATAACTCCAAACAAAAAAACTTCAAGCTATAGTAATTACTATTTAGGTAATGATAAATCAAAATGGGTAAGTAAGGCTTATTCCTATGATGAAGTTCTTTATGAGGATATTTATTCAAATATTGACTGGAAGATTTATTCTCAAGGCAGCAATATTAAGCATGATTTTATTCTACATAGAGGTAGTAAAGTCGAGGATATATCTATTTTCTACGAAGGGATTGAGAAGCTAAGTCTTAAAAATGAAAATTTAGTATTGTCTACTTCCTTAGGGCAATTAGTGGAAGTTAAGCCTTATGCTTATCAAATAATTAACGGTGATAGCATTAAAATTGATGCAAAGTTTGTCTTAAATAATAGAATAATCACATATAAGATTGGTGAATATAATAAGGATTATGATTTAATTATTGACCCAGAACTAATTTTTTCGACTTATACAGGTTCTTTTTCTGACAACTGGGGTTTTACTGCGACTCATGATAGAATGGGTAATGCTTATCTTGGGGGAATAGATGAAGGAAATGAATATCCTGTTACTGTTGGAGCATTTCAAACAACATATGGAGGAGGGAATTGGGATATTTCTATTTCTAAGTTTAGTTTTGATGGTATTAATCTAATTTATTCTACTTATTTGGGAGGTTCAAGCAGTGAGATGCCTCATAGTCTAATTGTTAATGAATTTGATGAGTTAATTGTTTTTGGAACTACTGGAAGCATAAACTTCCCGACTTCTTTAAATGCATTTCAAGGAATTTTTGCTGGAGGAGATTCTGTTTCTTATGATGGTTCAATAAATTTTGCTCAAGGTTGTGATATCTTTATTTCAAAATTTTCTAATGATGGTTCTTCCCTAATGGGTTCTACCTATGTTGGTGGGAGTAAGAATGATGGATTAAACTTCAGAAACTACTATAATGCAAATAGTGTCAACTATTTAGGGAACGATTCTCTTTACAGCAATTATGGAGATGGTGCAAGAGGGGAATTGATTACTGATGACATGAATAATGTTTATGTTGGTTCCTGCACTTTTTCTAATGACTTCCCAACAACTCCTAATTCTTTCAATCCTAATTATATTGGGAAGCAAGACGGAGTTGTTTTCAAGCTTGATTATAATCTATCCAATATGTTGTTTTCTTCCTACATAGGAGGTAGTGAAGATGATGCCGTTTTTTCAATTGATACTGATGATGATTATAAGTTATATGTTACTGGAGGGACTGTTTCGCATAATTTCCCAACAAGTTCTTCCGCATATTCCTCAACCTTTACTGGCGATAACACTGATGGTTTCCTTACTTTAATTTCGTATAATGGCGATGCAATCCTTGCCTCTACTTTCTTTGGTTCTAATAAGAAAGACCTTTCCTATTTTGTTAGAACTGACAAATATAATAACCCTCATATCTTTGGAACAACCTTTGCTGCTGGAACAACTTTAATACATAATGCATCTTTTAGTCATCCTAATAGTGGTCAATTCGTTGCAAAGTTTACTCCATATCTTGATTCCTTAACTTGGAGTACTGTTTTTGGTTCTGGGATTGGAAGACCAAATCTTTCAACCTCTGCTTTTGCAGTTGACATCTGCGGAAGAGTATATTGTACGGGTTGGGGTGGAATGAGTAACTTAATTACGTCCAACATGCAAACCTCACCTAATGCTTATAAACAGAATACTGATGGAGGTGATTTCTATATATTCTCATTGAATTCTGATGCTTCTTCAATGGACTATGCTACGTTTTTTGGAGCTAATGGTATAGCTGACCATGTTGATGGAGGTACAAGCCGCTACGATAAATTCAGTACCATTTATCAAGCAGCCTGTGCTGGTTGCGGAGGAAGTCAAAGTTTCCCAACTCACCCTACTGATGTATATGGTCCAAGCAACAACTCAACTAATTGTAATGCGGCAATATTTAAGTTTAATATTCATGATGATTTTGCAGTTGCAGACTTTCAATTCCCTCCAATTGGCTGTGCTCCCCAGACAATTACATTCCAAAATTTAGGAAGAGGAACTTCGTATTTTTGGGATTTTGGCGATGGTAGTTTCTCAAATGATACGACTCCTACTCATACTTTCGACACAAGCGGACTTTATGAGGTTACTTTAATTGCTTATTATGAAAACGGTTGTGTTTCTTCTGATACCATGAAACATACTTTTTTGGTCTTAGGGAATACTTCAAGAGTAATTGACTCTATTGGAACATGCCCAAACTCTGCAATTCAGATTGGCATTCCTCCAATTTTAAATACAGATTTGACTTTTTATTGGTCACCAGAAAACCTAATTACAGACCCAACTATTTCAAATCCTTATGCAATTATCGAAGAAACTACGGATTTTGTATTAATAATCTCTGATGGTGTATGCTCAGATACGATATATCAAAGAGTTTATATTCATAATTTGGAGATTAGTCTCCCCGATTCAGTTCATACTTGCAATAGTCCTATTGAGTTAACTATGAATGCACAAGATTATTCGTCATATAAGTTCTCTTTTTCAAAGGATTTCTCAACATTAATCAATAGCGATACTACTAATAATTCTACTTTGGTTTACTTAACTGAGAGTGGTTATGTGTATATTTTCGTTGAAAAGGATGGTTGTATTGGCTTTGATAGTGTGTGGATTAGCTTTAATGGAACGAGTTTGAGTGTTCAGACAACCGATATTTCTTGCTTTGGAAATAATGATGGGCAAGCATTAGCAGTTTATAGCGGAGGTATTAGCCCACATTCCTTAGTGTGGAGCAATGGAGAAACGGGAGTAAGTACAATAACAGGACTTGCTCCAAATAGTTATTGGGTTAAGGTTACTGAATCTACTGGCTGCCATTCAACCCTTCCTTTCACCATTTCAACCCCCGATTCCTTGTCTTACTCAGTTACAAAGGTTAATAATCCGTGTAATGGAGTATGCATTGGACAAATAAATATTACCCCTATTGGTGGAACTGCTCCTTATTCTATCCTTTGGCACAACGGTCAAAACCAATTTTCTATTAGTAATCTTTGTTCAGGAAACTACGTTTTTACTATTACTGATGCTAATAATTGTGAGTTTACTGATACAATTATAATTATTAATGAAGCTAATTTCATCACTATTCTTACTAAAAAAGACTTGAACTGCATTGAAGCTTGCAAAGGAGAGATAATGGCTAATGTTGGAGGAGGAACAGCTCCTTATTCTTACATTTGGAGTACTGGCGACACAACACAAACCATAACAGACCTTTGCGTTGGAGATTATAATGTTCAAACAACCGACACCTATGGATGCAAATCTTCAGATACAATATCCATAGTTAACTTAGATATATTCCGTGACTTTGAAATTCAGGCATCAAAAACAGAAATTTACGATGGAGAAGTAATTACTTTGAGTGTAACTCAATATCCAGGCTTAACATATCTATGGACTCCATCAACATATATTTATAACCCAAACTTAGCAAGAGTAATTGCAACACCACTTCAATCAATAACCTATCAAGTCTTTGTTACCGATGGAAATGGATGCGATTTCACTGACAGCATAAGAATTAAAGTGGAGGTAATTAATTGTGGTGAGCCCAATATATTTATCCCTAATGTTTTTACACCTAATTCCGATGGTAAAAACGATGTTATAATGGTAAGTGGAGAACACATAGAGAAAATTAAGTTTATTATTTTTGATCGTTGGGGTGAAGAAGTATTTGCAACAACAGATAAAAACAAAGCGTGGGACGGAACCTTCAAAGGACAAGATTGTCTTGCAGGAGTATATTTCTATCGTTTGGAAATAGAATGCGGACTTGGCAGAACATTCAAAAAGAGTGGAGACATAACATTAATAAGGTAGAGAACAATTAATGAGAAAGAAAGAAGATTAATGGCAAAACAGAAATACTATGTAGTTTGGCAAGGACATAAGAAAGGAGTATTTGAATCGTGGCAAGAGTGTCAAGAGCAAATTAAAGGATTTGCTCAAGCACAATATAAATCATTTAGCAATAAAGCAGAAGCAGAATTTGCATTTAAAGAAAAAGCGGAAAAACATCTATACGCAAATGCAAATAAAAAGAACTCCACACCAACACAAACCCTAATTTCCAATGTAGGCACTCCCATAATGGAAAGCATAGCAACCGATGCAGCATGCAGTGGCAACCCAGGAAAAATGGAATACCAAGGAGTAAGCACCAAAACCAAAAAACAACTCTTCCACTACTCTCATCCTTGTGGCACAAATAATATTGGAGAATTCTTAGGCTTGGTTCACGGACTCTCCTACCTCAAACGCCACAACCTCAACCTACCTCTCTACACCGATAGCGTAAATGCAATGAAATGGGTTAAGCAAAAAAAATGCAAAACCAAACTTGAACGCAACCAAAAGACCGAAGACCTCTTCCAATATATAGAAAGAGCCGAAAAATGGCTTCAAGAAAATACCTACACAACCCAAATCCTAAAGTGGCATACAGAAACATGGGGAGAAATTCCAGCAGACTTTGGCAGGAAATAAATAATTAAAAGAGTAATTACCTCTTGTTACGTTTCAAATTCGCCTTATAGAACTTAATACCAATCATACCTTTTCTAAGTTTTGAATCAGCCCTAAAAGTAATCTTACCAACCTTAACCTTATTAGGCTTACACTCCTTTTCAGAGTCACAAGGCTCCCCAGTAACAGAAAGACTGAAAGTTCCAATTCCATCCAACTTAATATTATAACCCAATTTTAACCTCGTTTCCAAAACAATAGAAAACGCTTTCAAAGCCGAAAGAACATCAGGCTCCGAAAGACTTGTAGACTGAGAAATATCCTTTGCCATATCTTCCGAGCTAAAATGCCCAGCATAAACAGCATTAGGATAATACTTAATTACTTCCTGACCATCCTTGTCAATAAATTTTTTAGCACTAACACTATAATACCTTCTCATAAACTTTATATTTTTAAATTAAACAATGTCTTCTTAATAATTACTATCTACAAACTCTATAAAAACGGAAAAATAAAACAACCACTTTATAAATTTGCAAACACTTGATTATAAAATGCAAAGATAAGGAATAAATTTCATAAAATCAAATAAAAAAGTACTAACCTGCCACCTTACCACCAGTAACCTGCCACCTTACCACGAGTAACCTGCCAGGTTACTACCATCAACCTGCCACCTTACTAAAATTAAATCAAGTTTAAAAAAAATTATTCCTCATTCTACAAAATTTATATCTCGTTTTGAGAAAAATATATAGGAAGTAATAAAACTTATTTTTTATCTAACGAAATTTATTGAGAGATCAATAATTGTTTTATTAAGATTGTACTAGAATACATTTGCACATTATGTGTATTCCCTGTTGATATTTTACATTGAAGGCATTTTTTGATAAATCTTACCATTAATAAGTTTACCATTTGCTTTTTTATTTCTTTTTATTCCATCAGCACCCCAAGTTCCCCATTGCTTAAAAAAGAAAGCAGAACCTTGTTTCTCAACTTGTTCTTTTATTGATAAAATCCACTCTAATTTCATAGGTCTTGCATGCTGTCCACTTTCTCCACCAACAATAACCCAATCAATTCCATCTAAATTTAATTCACCTAAATCTTCAATTAAAGGTTCACATGATAAAAATTTTATTGGAGCATCTAAGTTTCTAATATAATCTATTCTATTTTTTGTGCCTTCAGCTTCAACAGTTGTTCCAAGCCAAGCATTTTTAGGTATTTTACGATTTTCAAAATACTCATTCATTATGCTTGCTCTTTTAGTTAGTATTTGATAATTGTGTTGAGGTGTAGCTTTGATAACATCCATTACTTTATCAATAAAGTCAAAAGGGACATCTTTATTAAATAAATCACTCATCGAACAAACAAAGATATTATGTGATTTTTTCCATTGCAGAGGTTCGTTAAGAACTTCTTCGTGTAACGTAAGTTCAAATCCATTTCTATACTTTTCTTGTTTCATTGCTCGCAAACGTATAGACATAGTTTCTGCATAACAATTAACACAACCTAAAGATATCTTACTACAACCTGTAATAGGATTCCATGTTTTATCTGTCCATTCAATTTTTGTTGTTTTCATTTCCTATTTTAATTCAATATCGTAATAATCTCTTCCCCCTTTATTAATATGATGGATATTAGTGCTTTTATATGTAGAATCTCCTATCCTTCTAATCTTTCCATTTTTTTCAAGTTCTTTTACAACATCAGTAAATATTTTGGGAAGACATCTTAATTTTAATGATAACTTAAGTCCGTCTATATTATTTGTTATTTTTCTTGATAGAATTTTTTGTTTAATTTCTTCTTTTACACTTTGGATTTTATTTGTTTCAACTTTGCCGTAAAACAAAGTCCCTTCAAGGAAATCATCATTTAAATTAAAATCTGCTTCTCCTGCTTTTGAATCAACATCCCAACATACTTTTTGAAATTTTTCCATTCCTAAAGTATGGTTAGTTCCAAAGATTAAGCCATAATAATTTGCACCTTTTTTAATTGTAAAATGATTTAAATAATACTCTTTATTTTTTGGAATTAAATTTTCAAAGTAATCAGCTATTAATTTATGGCATTCTTTTGGTTTATTTTCATCAAAGTTTATTTCCATATTAGGAAAATGTTTTTTAGTAGATTTGTGCTCAGCAAATCGTTTTACAAATGCCGAAGAAATAAAAAAAATAAAATCTGTTGCTGGTGAATTAACTAAAGTAAGAAATATATCATCATCAATTTGTGTATATCCATATTGATCCAATAAAATAAATTTAGCGTATTTTTTATTAGATAATATATATTTCAAATTTTCGCTTTCCCTAAATCTTTCTTTAAAATCTTCGTTTGAAATATAAGGTTTATAAATACATCCTTCATCACAAAGATTATCTTTGGCACATTTATCAATAAAATCATTCACATTAAGATTAAGTTCATTAAACTTTTTTTGGGATTTTAAATTAGGCTCTTTCTCATTGAATAAAAAAATTACTTTATTTTCTAATTCTTTTCCTTTTATTGAACTGCAATACTCGCAATTTTCACCTTTCGCAACATCTAAAAGTATAAGAGGAGAACCTAAATTACCTACTACATCTTTACCGCTTCCAGCAAAAAAATCATATATATATATTTTATCTATGAATTTATTATGAATAAATACAGGGAGCCATTCTTTAAAACATTCCTTAAAAATAAATAATTTTCTTAATGTACCTTCATCAAAAGGTTTAGCATTGATATTTTTTGCCATAAAACTTGAGATTAATTAAATGCAAAACTAATAAAAATAAATAAGAAATGAATCTTTTCTGTTTTCTTTGTCAAATCAAACCCAAAGTGATTTGTGATTTTTTATTTAAAAAAGTTAGCTATTTGTTCTTTTTATTGAGACTAAGGGAGAAGATAAAAAGAATGATAGCAATGTTAAACAAAAGCAATTAGCTACTATAGAATGGTGCAAGAAAATAAATTCGCTAAAACCAGAATACAGAGATAATAGAGAATGGGAATATATCTTATTAGCTGAAAATGATTTCTATATAAGAAAGGATAATGGAGCAACTCTAATAGATATTTGCAAGCTAAGCAAAGTAAGTGAGTCAGAAATACAAGGAACTTTGTTTTAGTTCTTACTTCTTTTTTGGCTGCGTTACGGCTTGTTTTGTCCAGTTATTTAGGAATGCAATTACTTCCTTTTCGCTATATCCTTCCCCCTGTTCTAAATAGGCAGAGTTTTGAGTATGAACTCTTTCTCCCTTTTCATTTAGGATAACAAATACCGGAAATCCAAAACGTTCGGGGTATCCCATTTGCTTCATTGCCTTGGGATTTTCATTTGCTTTGGAGTAGTTTATATGTACAAAGACAAAATTATCTTCTAAGGTTTTCTTTACGTTTTGATTAGTAGTGGCAAACTCATCAAACATTAAGCACCACTTACACCAATTCCCCCCTACCATTGCAAATACATATTTGTTCTCTTGCTTTGCTTTTTGGATAGCTTCAAGCAGTTGTTTCTCACCGTCTTTCGATTCATCATATACCTTTTGAGCATTAAGAATGCCTATGCTAACAAAAACAACTATAACTAAAATTAAAATTCTCTTCATTTTCTTATCGTATTTAATGCTGCAAAGGTAAAATAAAATACAATTATTAATAAAGATTTGGAAGATATTTGTTTTTTTTATATATTTGCTTGTCAAAATTTGGCTATTCATTTAATAAAAAAATATTATTTATGAGCATTAAAGGAACAAAAACAGAACAAAATTTATTGAAGGCTTTTGCTGGAGAATCTCAAGCAAAAAACCGTTACACTTTCTTTGCAAAGGAAGCTAAGAAGGAAGGTTATGAACAAATAGCTGCTATTTTTATGGAAACAGCTATTCAAGAAGAACAACACGCTAAACAATTCTTCCGCTATCTTGAAGGAGGTATGGTGGAGATTACTGCAATGTATCCTGCAGGAATTATTGGCACAACTCAAGAAAACCTAAAGGCTGCTGCTGAGGGAGAAAATGAAGAATGGACAGATCTTTATCCTGAGTTTGCTCGCATTGCTGAAGAAGAAGGTTTCCCTAAGGTTGCTGCAACTTTCAAGAATGTAGCTAAAGTAGAAAAAATGCACGAAGACCGTTACTTGAAACTTTTGAAAAACGTTGAAGAAAACAAAGTTTTTGAAAGAGATGAAGAAGTATTCTGGTATTGCAGAAACTGCGGTTATGTTCATTTTGGTAAGAAAGCATTGGAAAAATGCCCTGCATGTCAACATCCAAAAGCTTATTTTGAAATTCAACCTCTAAACTACTAATCGGATTTAATTTCCTATTAGTTGATTAAACTAAAAAGCTACCAAATTGTTTGGTAGCTTTTTTTCATTCTATTCGATAGGTTTTTTATGTTGAATTGTGGAGGTATAGAGATATCTTTTGATAGATCTTTTAGGAGTTTTCTCAAACTCTTCCTCCTGCAAGTATATGTATGAGATTTGACTATAGGCAGGAAGTTCCTTATTTACCTGCTCTTTAATCTCTTTAATGATAGACTTTGAATGAACAATGTCAATTCCTTCTTGGTCCAACATGTCCTGATTCAGATAAACCATAGCAATAATCTTACCCTCTTGTTCCAAAACAATGCTTTCCATAACATATTCCATTGAGTTTAATTTGTCCTCAATCTCTTCAGGATAGATGTTCTGACCACTTGCACCAAGTATCATATTCTTACTTCTTCCCTTAATGAAAAGATTACCTTCCTTATCAATCAGACCCAAATCGCCAGTCTTTAACCATCCATCTTCGGTAAATACAGCAGCTGTAGCTTCAGGATTCTTGTAGTAACCCATCATTACATTATCACCCTTAACCAGTATTTCTCCAACAATATTCTCACTATCTGGTGAATCAATCCTTATTTCCATTCTTGGAGTTACCTTTCCGCATGAATTCAGCTTATGTATCTTCCAATCGGCGTAAGTAATAATTGGAGCACATTCGGTCATACCATATCCGATTGTGTACCTAAGACCCAATTTCTTAAAGAAAGTTTCAACCTCTTGATTAAGAGCTGCACCACCAATAATTATCTCATAGAATCTTCCTCCAAAGGCATTATTGAGTGAGGAAAGGATTTTGTTCTTAATTACGCTATCAATGATAGGAGTATTGAGGAGTATTTTAACAAGTGTCTTATCAATCATTGGCTTAATCTTAGACTTATATATCTTTTCAATTATAAGTGGCACTGCAATAATCAAGTCTGGTTTCACACTTTCGAAAGCTTCAGCAATAATTTTCGGACTTGGCACTCGAGTTAGGAAGTGAATATGCATTCCAATCATAAACTCAAAAATAATCTCAAAGCTCATTCCATACATGTGAGCCATAGGTAGCATTGAAATAATGTTCATTCCTGCGGTCATATCGGGTAGAACTTCCTTAGCAAAAAGGAGGTTGGAGTTAATAGCCCTATAGGAAAGCATTACACCCTTTGAAAGAGAAGTAGTGCCAGAGGTGTAGTTAATAATTGCTAAGTCGTCGATATTTTCCCTATCATACTTAACATTATCCCTACGAAATCCTCTTGGATATTTCTTATGAAACCTCTCCTCAATCCTTTGAAATGCTCTTTTACAAGAATTGCAGGAGGAGTACACCATGCTAAAATCAGGAATTAGTATTATGGCGTTGAGTCCTTCCATCTTTTTATGGTCTAACCCTTCCCACACAACATCCCCCACAAAAAGTAATTTAGCTTCGGAATGATTTACAAGATGATGAACTGCTTCAGGTTTGAACTCATGAAGAATTGGGACAGCAACTGCTCCATAGGTTATGATTGAAAAGAAACTTATAGCCCAATTAGCAGAATTTCTTCCACAAAGAGCAATCTTGTCTTCTTTCTTAATACCGCATTCTTCAAAAAAAATGTGAGCCCTTGCAATCTGTTTTGCAATAACAGAATAGTATTTTGGCTCAGCCTTATAGTCAGAAAGTGCTGGGTAATCCCAATGATTCTTCAAACTTTCCTCAATATTTGCAATAAAACTATCTTTGTTCATAAATAAGTAAGTTTTGATTAATAGAAAGCAAATATAAATAAATAATTATATCTAATGCAAAAACACAACTTGAAATGTTGATTTATTGATGTATGATATTATTCAATTGGATGATTATATTGGTCAATCAAACGTTCTTGTTCATCTTCTGAAATAATCAGAAGAATATCATTTTCAATTAACTCCAATTGTCCATTTGGTATTAAGAATTTTCCATCTCTTTTAATCATAATTACTAAAGTTCTTTCAGGAAGAACCATATCTTTTAGATTATTCCCTTTCTTTAGCATATACTTTGTTAATTGAATTTCCTTAAGATGAACATTCAATTCTTCTGGAATTTCAACTCCAAAATCACTTGGTTTATTATTATTAGGAAGGTCTAATTTCAAGAACTTTGCAACGCTTGTTATTGTCATGCCCTGAACAACCAAAGAAACTAAAGTAACAATAAATACTATATTAAAAATATAATTGGAATAAGGAATATTAGCTACAACAGGATAAGTTGCAAAGATTATTGGCACAGCTCCTCTAAGTCCTACCCACGAAATAAAGGTTTTTGAACGGAAATCAACCTTTCTAAAAGGCAAGAGGCACAAGAAAACACTGGCTGGACGAGCAATTAAAATCATAAATACACTTATAAGAAGACCTATTGGAAGTACATAAATCATTTCACTTGGATTGACTAAAAGTCCTAAAGAAAGGAACATAATTAATTGAGCAAACATTGTGAGTCCATCTAAAAATGAAGATATTTCCTTTTTGAATACAATCTTATTATTACCAACAATAATACCTGCAATATAAACAGCAAGGTATCCATTTCCCTTCAAAATGTCGGTTATGGCAAAAGTAAAAAGGACAACGCTAAACAACAAAAGAGGATAAAGTGAAGGATATGGAATTTGTACTTTATTTATTAACTTAACAGATAATTTCCCAACTACAAATCCTATTGCACCTCCAACTATAAATTGTATAAAGAAACTCCCAATAACATTCCCTATACCAATGCTTGAAGAAGATATATATTGTATTAGTGCAATTGTAAGCATATATGCCATTGGGTCATTACTTCCACTTTCTAATTCTAATTTTGGACGAAGATGATATTTGAGTTTAATATTTTGAGAACGGAGTATATTGAATACTGAAGCTGAATCCGTTGATGACATTGTTGAAGCTAAAAGAAGTGCTGTTGCCAACGGAAATTTTATATTAGTAAATTCAAAACCTGTTACCCAAAATATAAAAAATCCTGTAAGTAGAGCCGTTATTAAAACTCCAAAAGTTGATAGAACAACCCCTTGATACATTATTGGCTTTATCTCTTTCAATTTAGTATCCATCCCTCCCGAGAAAAGGATAATACTTAATGCAATCATACCAATAAACTGAGCCAATTCTGCATTGTAGAACTGAACTCCAAGCCCATCACTCCCAAATAGCATTCCTACAATCAAGAAAATAAGTAAGGTTGGTATTCCAAACTTAGAACTTGCTCGAGAAACAATAATACTAATAAAAATTAAAATTGCTGCAACTAATATTATATTGTCTGGTGATATCTCCATATAGCTTTGTATTTAGTGAAATTCTTATTCTTTTATCATTTCTTTAATTATATCTCTAACCTTCTCATCCAATTCTTCTAATGTTTCACAACTATATATAATAGATAATTTATCCTCTTCAATATTTAATCCTTGTGAAAAATAACTCCAATACTCCTTCATCTTATTAACTGATGTAGCAGTTTTCAAAAGCTCTGCATGCAATGCAATCATTCCTTCTTCTTTTTGAAAATATTCGTTGGATTTAATTTCAAATGGCAAAAGTGGATTATTTATTAAGCCCCTTCCAAGCATCCAGTCATTTATTGATGGAAATCGAAGTTTTAGTTTATTGAAATCTTCCCTTGAAAATATATCTCCATTATAAACAACTCTTTTATTTACTTTAGGAATTATATCTTCAAAGCAATTTAAGTTGACCTCTGATTCATATTTATCAACTGCCAAACGAGGATGAATAATTATGTTTTTGATTGGATAGGAATTAATGATTGGAATTAGTCTATATATATCATCCGTATCTTCTACTCCAAGACGAAGTTTTAGAGATAAGCTAATTGGAATTCTATTTATAACTCCTTCTATTATATTTTCTATTCTTTTAGTGTCTTTGAGTAGTCCTGCTCCCCTGTCTTTCTTTAGAGTTCTTTCGAAAGGGCAACCCAAGTTCAAATTCATTTCCTTATAACCCAAAGAGAAAAGAGCTTCTGCAATTTCAATCATTGCATTAATATCGTTTCCCAATACTTGAGGAATTATTTCTAAATTAGAAGTATTATTTTCTTTCAAAACATCCCTAAACTTCCTTTTGCTAAAACTATTACTTCCATGCGTAATAGAAATAAAAGGGGTTATGGCTTTATCAATAATATTAGGGAAAAGCTTATCATAGGCATTTCTAAACAAATAACCTGTCAAATTTTGCATTGGAGCCATTATAAGCTTGTCTTCGGGAGAAAAAAGCTTTGTTTCAAATACATATATATTTTTTGTTTTTACTTGAGGAAATAAAACTCTTAATTCACCATTCATAACTAATAATTATAATAATCTTTCCACATCATACTTAAATGCTTAAGTATTTCTTTTTCTTTTGGATTATTTCCTGTTTCATAAAGTTTCTCCCCTATTAAATCATCTGGCATAAACTGCATTGGGATAAAATTATTTTCGTAATCATGAGCATATTTATAGTCTTTGGAATATCCAATTTCTTTCATAAGTGAGGTTGGGGCATTTCTTAAATGAAGTGGCACTGGCAAATCTCCTGTTTTTTCAACAATGGCTAATGCTTTTCCTATTGCCATATAGGTTGAATTGCTCTTTGGAGAGGTTGCCAAATAAACTGCCATTTGAGATAGAATTATTCTGCATTCAGGATACCCAATTTTATTTACTGCTTCAAAGCCAGCATTGGTTAAAAGCAATGCATTTGGGTTAGCCATTCCAATGTCTTCGGAGGCTAAAATAACCATTCTTCTTGCAATAAATAATGCATCTTCTCCTGAGTTTACCATTCTTGCCAACCAATAAACAGCTGCATTGGGGTCAGAGCCTCTAATACTTTTTATAAAAGCAGAAATAATATCATAGTGCATCTCTCCTTTTTTGTCGTAGGAAGAAAGATTTTGTTGAATTATGTAAGAAACCTTTTCATTAGTAATTATTGTATCTTCTCCAAGTTGAGTTACTACTATTTCTATTGCATTCAAAAGTTTTCGAGCATCTCCACCACTTATTCGCATTAGAGCTTGAGTTTCTTTTACATCAATTGCTCTATTCTCATTTTCTTTATAGTATTCAATGGCTTTATCAATTAATTGCATCAAATCTTCCTTCTCTAAGTTTTTAAGAATAAAGACTTGACATCTTGAAAGTAAAGGGGTAATTACTTCAAAAGAAGGATTTTCGGTTGTTGCTCCAATTAATGTTATTATTCCTTGCTCAACTGCTCCAAGTAGTGAGTCTTGTTGATTTTTGGAGAAACGATGTATCTCATCAATAAAAAGAATTGCCCTATCTCCCTGCTTGGCTTTTTCTATAACTTCTCTTACATCTTTAACTCCTGAATTGATTGCTGAAAGAGAATAGAAAGGACAAAAAAGTCTATTGGCTATAATATTAGCTAAAGTTGTTTTTCCAACACCTGGTGGTCCCCACAAAATCATTGAAGGTATGTTTCCACTTTCAATAGCATTTCTTAGTATGGCTCCTTCTCCAACTAAGTGCTTTTGACCAATATATTCATCTAATGAATTGGGGCGTAAATATGCTGCAAGTGGTTTATTCATCTTATTTTATCTATAGATAAGAAAAACTGTATTCCTTTTATTCAAATCAATTTTAGTCTTTTTCCAGCTACTGGCAGTTTTGGTTATTATTTGTTCTGAAGACATAGAAATATCAACTCCAACACACATGGAAGTATTTGGATTGAGGTTCTGAGTCAAACTCTCCAACATTTGATTATTCCTATAAGGGGCTTCAATAAATATTTGTGTTTGATTAGTTTTAATGGCAATTGCTTCTAATTCTTTAATCTTTCTTGCTCTTAGAGTCTTATCAACTGGCAAATATCCAACAAAAGCAAAGTTCTGACCATTAAAGCCTGAAGCCATAAGTGCCATCATTAAAGAAGATGCTCCAACTAAAGGAACAATTTTAATCCCTTTGCTTTGAGCCATACTAACAACCATTTGACCAGGATCTGCAATACAGGGAAGTCCAGCCTCTGACATCAAACCAATGTTCTTCCCATTTTTGATTGGGTCTAAATAATCCTCTATCTCTTCAACTTTAGTATGTTCATTAAGAATGAAAAATTCTACCTCCTCAAAATCTTTCTTATAACCTGCCTTTTTGAGAAATCTTCTTGCTGAACGTAAATCCTCAACAATAAAACAATCGCAATGATTTAATAGCTCCAAGTTTACTTCTGGAATAGAATACTTCAAATCATTATCAGCAATTGGAGTAGGGAATAAATATAGTACTGCATTATCCATCTTAAGTGCAAAGGTAATAAATTCAATCGTTTTTCTATTATTTTTGGATAAAAAAAGTCAATAAACCTATAAAGGTCCTACTTCTTTTAATTATAAAATACTTAAGGTTTTTGATTTCTAAACTTTCCCATTGAACATAATAATGTACACTCCATTTAGAAATCCCTAAATAAGCTTCTGAACTTAATTAATAACGTTTCCTTCTAAACAAACTTCCTTTCAATCTAAAAACAATGGCATTGTTTTGGCAAAACAACCGCATTGTTTTGAGATCAATGTCTAATTTGAATTTTTCTTAATCCACAATTTTGCTTATATATATCTTATTATTATTTCTTTATATAGACTTTAGAACATACCAAATCTTGTTTAATTTTAGTATAATGGTACCAAAAAAGATTTATTTCTTGATTGGATGAGAAAAGATGGTTCCTATCTTTTATTATATGTGTAAGCTTATTGTATAATAGGTCATTCTTATCGGAGAATAATGATTCTAATACTAATTTATTAAGATTTATTTTGTTTTGTATGGTTTTGTTTCCTAATTTTGCACGATTATTCTAATTAAAAACATATTTCTTATGACTAAAAATATAGAATTAATCAATTGGGTAAATCATTGGAAAGAGATTTTTCAGCCTAAAGACATTCATTGGTGTGATGGCTCTGAGGAAGAAAACCAAAAAATATTAGATAGTATGTTTGCAAGTGGAGTTGCAATCAAACTAAATGAAGAAAAAAAACCAAACTCCTACTATTTCCAAACAGACGATTCAGACGTAGCAAGAATTGAGAGTAGAACATTTATTTGCTCTAATAGGCACGAAGATGCTGGTCCAACAAATAATTGGAACGATCCTAAATCTATGAAAGAAGAAATGCTAAAGGTTTACAAAGGAGCAATGAAAGGAAGGACAATGTATGTTATTCCTTTTTCTATGGGTCCATTGGGTTCTGACAAATCATATATTGGGGTTCAACTAACGGACTCTCCTTATGTGGTTGTTCACATGCGAATTATGACAAGGATGGGAAAGGCTGCATTGGATATTTTGGGAGAGAATGGAAGGTTTGTTCCTTGTCTTCATTCAGTTGGCTACCCTTTGGAAGAGGGTCAAAAAGATGTTAAATGGCCTTGCCGCCCTATTGAGGAAAAATATATTTGTCAGTTTCCTGAAACAAAAGAGATATGGTCTTTTGGTTCGGGTTATGGTGGGAATGCTCTTTTGGGTAAGAAATGTTTTGCCCTTAGGATTGCTTCAGTTATTGGTAAGGAAGAAGGTTGGTTGGCAGAACATATGTTGATTTTGGGAATAACAAATCCAAAAGGAGAGAAAAAATATATTGCAGCAGCCTTCCCTTCTGCTTGTGGTAAAACAAATTTAGCAATGCTCATCCCAACAATTCCTGGATGGAAGGTTGAAACTGTTGGAGATGATATTGCATGGATGAAGTTTGGAAAAGATGGTCGCTTGTGGGCAATTAATCCTGAAAACGGTTTCTTTGGCGTAGTTCCACAAACTTCTTTAGACACAAATCCAAATGCTTTTAACTCTATTCAAAGAAATACTCTTTACACAAATGTTGGATTAACTCCTGATAGGGATGTATGGTGGGAAGGGATTGGATATGATTGTCCTGAAGGCACAATAGATTGGAAAGGGAGGGTTTACGATAAAACTTCCAATGAGCCTTGTGCACAAAGCAATTCACGCTTCACTACTCCTATTTCTGAATGTCCAGTTGCAGACCCAGAATATAATGAGCCTAATGGAGTTCCTATTTCTGCCATTTTGTTTGGTGGAAGGCGTCAAACAACAATTCCTTTAGTATATGAGGCAAATGATTGGAATCATGGAGTTATGATTGGTTCGGTTATTGGTTCAGAAATAACTTCTGCTGTAATTGGTCTTAATGTTGGAGAGCTTAGGCACGATCCATTTGCAATGAAACCTTTCTGTGGATACAACATGGGAGATTATTTTGCTCATTGGATTAATATTGGTACAAAGACACAAAGCGAAAATCTACCTAAGATATTCTGCGTTAACTGGTTTAGAAAAGATGAAGGAAAATGGTTGTGGCCTGGTTATGGTGAGAACTCAAGAGTTTTAGCCTATGTTTTTGATCGTTGCAATAATGAAGATATTGCTATGGACTCTCCAATTGGAAAGATTCCAAAGCCAAATGCTATCAACACTCAAGGCTTGAATATGAATTCTGGTCAGATGGAGAAATTGATGCATATTGATAAGACAGAATGGTTAAGTGAAATTGAACGAACAGAGAAATTTTATGAGCTATTTGGCGATAATCTACCTAAGGAACTAACCAATCAAATTTCTAAACTAAGAGATAGGATAAATAGTTTATAGGATTAAACTATATTTGAAAATTGGTAATCTATTCTTACCAAATTAAATGTACGTTTCCTGATTTTTGATGGGTTTTGTCTTCAAAGAGGGTCTTGTATTTGAGTTTCCATACATATAGTCCTCCATTACAAAACCTGCCTTCATAGGTTCCGTCCCAATACTCTCCTATCTTTGTGGATTCAAAGATTTTATTACCCCAACGGTTATAGACTTGGAATAAGACGCTTTCTAAATATTGCAGCTCGGTATAGTAGCCAAATTCAATATTGCTTACATCGTAAGGCGTGAAGGCATTTGGGAGCCAAACATTGATTTCTGGAATTATAATCACAGTTAGATATAGGGTTATATTCAATGGGCAGCCTTCGCCTATTTGATAGGTGTTGAAGTAGGTTCCTTCTTCTGTTCTATTAAATCCAAATCTTGTATAAGCTGTTCCTGAGTATATGGTGTCATAGATTACTGTATCTCTTAAGTTTACTACTTGTAGGTTTAAGGTGATTATGCTATCGCATCCTCCTACTGAGCTTAATGTGCGAGTATGGACTCCTTGTGTACTTTCATTAAATCCATTTTCATAATAAGTTTCTCCTTCACAAATAGTGGCTTGTAGGTTTGTATGAAATGCATCCTGCACACTTAGGTTTAGGATTATTGTACTGTCGCAACCATTGATTGATTGTAGTTCTTGGATATAGACTCCTTGTGTACTTTCATTAAATCCATTTTCTGTATAGGTCTCACCTTCACAAATGGTAGCGTCAATTGTGTTTATATAGGGTTCAAGTACTGTTAGATTTATCTGAAAAACATTGGTTGAAGTATTATAGAAATAAGTTCCCGATTCTGTAAAGGTTGTATCATAAAAGTTAAATGGAAGTTCATTCCCACATATAACTGTATCAATATTAACTATATTTTCAGCAAAAACTATGTTTATAGTATCGGTAGCTTTGCAAATCTTTTTCATTGTTATATTATCTAAAATAAAATCATTTCCATCCGAAATTGTACTTTGATTTAATATTCTCAATTGAGCAGTTGTCGCATTAGTATTGTGCCAAACTGCATTGAAAGTTGTCATCTGACAAGGGGTTTGAGCAATTTCAAAAATATCTCCTATAGGTGTTCCATTTATTGAAAATTGGAACAAAGATAAGGGCAAACTTGTATTTTGAGCAATATTAGCTGACTCAAAAGAACAAACATAAGAAGTGTTGGGCTCAATATTATTCACCATAGCGTCATAAACAGTCGGATGAGTTACAGCTGTTGCTCCATTACCAATCATAGCCATTGTCCCATTAGTACATGAAGCAAAATACCAATAGAACTGATCGGCAGTTAATCCTACATTATATGTGCCTGCAGGCATTACATTTCCTTGATAGTTCAAATCTGTTGTAAATCCTGTATTTCCCAATTCAAAATCTCCATTATAAACCAAATTTGGCTCTGTTAAATAATATGTTTCAACTATATATTGCGTTGCTGTGCTTACTGTTGCTATTGGACTAAAGCTTGTAGGATTACTTAAACCTGTGGATGGAAACCAACGACAAGAATCTGCACTTGAAATTGCATTTAATTGTATTTGAACAGTAGAGCCTGAAGTAATTACTGTATCATTCTGTAAAATATTTACAGAACAAGTATCATCTTGAAATAATAAATTATTTAATCCATAAGTGTTTATGCTCAAACAGAATATTGATAAAACAAGCAGATATAAGGGTTTATTCATAAAAAGAATGATGTTTTTGTGTTTGCAAATATAATAATTTATTAAACCAGAACACTTATATCTATCAATTTTCTTATTTTTGCAAATATAAACAAATAAAATCCTACAAATGAAAAAGAAAATTCAAGTATTAGCTCTATTGATTATTCTATTGTCGAGTCTTACTTATGCTCAAAAAACAATTGATATTATCCCTCAACCTATTAGTGTTAAGTTAGATAAAAACTCCTTTTTTACTTATGATAATAATACTAAAATAATTTGTAATGTGGACAGTAAGGAGTATTCTGTAGCTGAGTATCTTCATTCTCAACTACAAAGATTTAACAATAGTGTTAAACCAATTCTTCCTAAAAAAGATAATCCAAAATATAATATTGCCAACTCAATAATCTTTGTTCTTTCAAGTGACAAGACTCTTGGGAAAGAAGGTTATCAAATAGATATATTGCAAGATAGAATAGTTGTTTCAGCCAATGATAATCCTGGATTTTTCTATGCTGCTCAAACACTTATTCAACTGATTATGCCTAATGATGCAACAAATAATAATAGTAACTTAGACTCCTATTCAGCAAATATTCCTTCTGGAAGAATAATTGACTATCCTCGTTTTACTTATCGTGGCAAACATTTGGATTGTGCACGACATTTCTTCACTAAGGAAGAGGTAAAGCAATATATTGACCTAATGGCATTCCATAAGCTAAATACTCTTCATTGGCATTTGACTGATGATCAAGGATGGAGGGTTGAAATTAAGAAATATCCAAAACTTCAAACCATTGCATCAAAAAGAAAAGAAACCTTGATTGGGCATTATTCCGACACACCAATCAAATATGATGGCAAAGAATACGGAGGCTACTACACCCAAGAAGAGATTAAAGAGGTAGTTGAATATGCAAAACAAAGATTTATTAGAATAATACCTGAAATTGAGATGCCCGGACATGCACTTGCGGCACTTTCGGCTTATCCTGAACTTGGTTGTAGGGATGAAAAATATGAATCTGCTACAACTTGGGGAGTTTTTGAAGAGGTATTTTGCACTAAAGAAGAAACTTTTGTTTTCTTACAAAATGTTTTGGATGAAGTTGTTGAACTCTTCCCTTCAGAATATATTCATATTGGAGGAGATGAATGTCCAAAAAAACGTTGGAAAGAATGTCAGATTTGTCAAAACAGAATTAAAGGAAACAACTTAAAGGATGAATATGAATTACAATCCTACTTCATGAATAGGATAGAGAAATATTTGGAAGCAAAGGGAAAGAAGGTTATTGGCTGGGATGAAATATTGGAAGGTGGGTTGAAAGGAAAGGCTACTATTATGTCTTGGCAAGGTGAAGCGGGTGGTGTGGCTGCTGCAAAACAGGGTCATGATGCAATTATGTCGCCTACTGCATTTCTTTATTTTGACTATTATCAAGGCTCTGCTGAGGTTGAACCATTAGGGATTGGTGGCTTTGTTCCTTTGAAGAAAGTATATGATTTTGAGCCTGTGCCAAAGGAATTGAACGAAACTCAAGCTAAGTATATTATTGGAGTTCAAGCCAACACATGGACTGAATATATCCCAACATTTAAACAAGTTCAGTATATGGATATGCCCAGAATTGCTGCTCTAAGTGAGATTGCATGGACAAAAAAAGAAGATAAGAACTATGAAAATTTCCTAAAACGACTTGAGAAACAAATAGAAAGATATGACTACTTAGGCTATAATTATGCTACTTCTCATTATTCCATTCAGGCTTCAACCAATTGGAATGCAAAGAAAAAACAGGTGGAAGTAACCCTATATTCCCCAATGCCTAACTCCGATATTTACTATACTACCAATAATGAAGAACCAACCATTAGCTCCATAAGGTTTTCTAAACCAATCATAATCAAAGAAAACACAACCCTAAAAGCAAAAGCGATAAGCAAGAAAGAGAGGAAAGACAACATTAATAATGCTGAAAAACTCTCCTCACCTCTTTTCTCTCAACGATATACTCTCAACAAAGCAACTGGCAAAGAGTATAAAATGCAAAACATCAATCCTGCATATTCTGGTAGCTCTGCTTTCACTCTAACTGACGGACTCTTTGGAAAAAGACAAAGCTATGACCGTTGGGTTGGGACTTTGGGTGAAGATTATGTTGTGGAATTGGACTTAAAAGAGAAGACTCAAGTGAAGAATATATCTATAAATTTCTTAGATGAAAAGGGCTCCTGGATATTTGCTCCAATTGAAGTTTCTTTCTTTATTTCAAAGGATAAGAAAGAATGGGAGAAGATTAAAACAATAAACACTAAGGATATTAAGCCAAATGAAAACAGTATTTTCACCTATAATTCTGAGCTCAAAAAAGAAATTGGAAGGACAAAATGTGAGAATGTGCCTAAATATGTTAGCGTTATGTTTGATGATGTTCGGTATATTAGAATTGAAGCAAAGTCAATAAAGACCTGCCCTGAAGGACATAGTGGATATGGATATAAGGCACACTGCTTTGCTGATGAGATAATAGTTGAATAGTTTTTACACAAATTAGCTTATGAAAATCAAATTAAAACTCAGGTTTAAACAATTAGAGAGAGGTTACCGTCCGACCATTCTTATGCGAATTATGTTACTAATCTGCATTATGGGATTTAGTTTTTCAGCATTACTAAACGGATTTATTGGAGTCTTTAATCAAAGTTCACAGGATATAATTCAAAGCTCAAACCTCCCAACATATCTTCATTTCTATCGCAATTCAATTTTAGATATCCTCTCAATAAGTAGGGCATATTTTATCATCATATCCCTATTGAATATATTCTTAGTTAGCAGTTTAGTTATAATGTTCAGAGGTTTTACAACAGGATATTATTCGTTTTTTACATCTCAAATCTTCCTAATAATTACCCCCCTACTCTTTGTTGGACTAAAGGCTATTAGCTTAGGAGATATAATGATAGCTTTGTTTTTGATTGTATTTTTCTTTTTGGAAATCCTTATCCATCAAAGAAAACCCAATAGAGAAAAAGAAGAAAAAACTCCCTAAAAACAGAGTTTCTCTTTGCCCAAAACAAAGAGGCTTATATACCATATTACCAATCCATTACACCATTATAGGCGATAGGCTAAAATCAAATCAGCGATATAGCAAAAGCATATTAACTAATATAGGTAGGGCATATTAACTAATATAGGGGTAGTATATTAACTAATATAGGCATTGCATATTAGTTAATATACTCACTCCATTTCTTTGATTCGCTAATATCATATCCCTGATTCGCTAATTACATATCGCTGATTTGTTACCCTGATATCTTAGAAAAGGATGTTTTATAATCAAGAATTGGAGCTGGAGTTTAGTCTTCCAACTGCATTGCATAATGAGGAATATCGGCTTCGTAGAAAAGTTCTCCATACTGTTTAAAGCCTATTCTTGCATATAGAGGAATTGCTGGGAGTTGGGAATTAAGAGTAATTGGCTTTGTGGTTATGGCTTTTATGTCTTTAATAACCTCTCTAACAAGCATCTCACCATAGCCATTATTCCTATACTCCTCTAAGACAGCCACTCTCTCTAACTTTATTTTCTCTCCCAAATCCCTATATCTCATAGTCCCTATTGCCTGATTGTCATCATTTAAGATTAAGTAATTCTCGGAATATTCCTCATCCCAATCCTCTTCAAATGGAACATTTTGCCCCAAAACAAAAACCTTATAGCGAATCTCTTTCGCCTTTTCCATTTGAATATTATCTGTAAATTCAATATGTACTACTTTCATAATTTATTGTTAAATATTAGATTACGTGAAAACACTGCCATTAATACACTCCTTCCCAATAGGTAAGTTATGAAGGCTATCCAAAGGGCTGAATTTGCAAAGAAAGGACTAAGAGTGAAGAAAAAGACAAAGAAAAGTGCTGTTGCAATAAAGATTGCATTTCTCATTATGGCTGATTTTGTCATTCCAATCAAAATACCATCGTAAAGAAAAGCTACGAAACCAGTTAGAGGAATCAAAAGAACCCAACCCATATAGTCTTTTGCAGCCAGAATAATATGTTCTTTATCGGTTAAGAGTCTTAAAAGATTTTCTCCAAAGAAGAAATACAAAACCATAAACACTAAGCTGATTCCCAATCCCCAACTTAGTATGTATATGACGCTCTTTCTTAGATTTTTGCTATCCTTAGCACCATAATATTTACCACAAAGGCTTTCGGAGGCATAGGCAAATCCATCCATAAAATAGGAGAAAAGGGTGAATAGCTGCATAAGTAACGCATTGACAGCCAATGTTGGATACTGCAATTTGGATGATGCAATGGTGAAATAGGTGGTTACAATAATTAAACAGCAGGTGCGTAGAAAGATATCTGAGTTTACCTTAAAGAATAACTTCATCTTGTGCCAATTAATACTTTCTTTTAAGTTGAAGTATTTCTTTAGCTTGCCATACTTAATTTGCCAAAACACAATGGTAGTAATTAGTCCAGAATATTGAGCAATTAGAGTTCCATAAGCCACGCCTTCAATCTTCATTTTAAACTTTATCACAAACAAAAGACTAAAGAATATGTTAACTAAGTTTATCATTATTGCAATATACATTGGCGTTTTTGAATCCTGCATACCTATTAACCAACCCTTTAAAGCATACATTCCCAGAGTTGCAGGTGCAGCCCAAATCAATATAAAGAAGTATCTTAGACCCAAATCCAGCACTCCATTTTTGTTCTCAATAAAGCTTCTTGTCAGTAAAGATATTGGATATTGAAGAATGATAAGACTAAAAGATATGAGAAGAGCAATAAATAATGCCCTTGTTAATATATTCATTGACTCCTTTAAATCTCTTGCCCCATACGACTGAGCAGTAAAACCACTTGTCCCCATTCTAAGAAATCCGAAGTTCCAATAAATAAAATTAAATATCATTGTTCCAACAGAAATAGCTCCAATATAGTCAATTGAGCTTCCTTCAGTGTCTAAATGACCTACGATAGAAGTATCAACCATACCCAAAAGAGGGACAGTTATATTGGTTATAATGTTTGGTAGAGCTAAGCTTAATATTCGCTTATTCATTTACAATTTGGTTATGAATTAACCTTTTTATTGCGAAATAGCTTTAAGAAATAAGGCAAATGCCAAAGTATATGAATTAAAGAGATTAGAGTCATTGCTATTCCAAACTCAACATGAAGCTTAAGATTGGTTAGGTAAATCGATTGAAATACGTTGTAGTTTAGTTGAATTACTAAGAGTAAGCCTAAGAGACAAGACATTAAGAAGGTTAATAAAAGTATAGAGTTCCAAATCTTTCTATGAATAATTTTTCTGATAACTTTGAACCTAACCAAAAGCATAGTAAATAGATAACAAACTAATGTAATGGCACTTATTCCTAATAATCTATATGGTTTTGCTTTCTTAACAGTTTCCTCTTCAGTTTGAGGAAGAGACTTTTCTTTATTAGATTTATGAGTAATTATCTCTGCAACCTCTGCCTCAACAACAATATCGTCCTCATTAATCGAATCTTCTACAAAAGAGTTAGTATCATTCAAATTAATAGTTTCAACGCTGCCATCCCCACTCTTCTTTTTAATCTTTATAACATTTTGAACATTGGTTTGAGTTTCTACAGGTTTAAATTCAGAAGGATCACAAATACCATTGCCATTTTCATCAACAAAACGACCGCACTGACCTTCACAATTCACAAGTCCTCTTGGACAAGTATTTTGTGCTTGAAGAGAGAAAGAAGCTATAAGAAATAATATAAATATTTGAAAGATATGTTTAGTTTTCATCCTTTTTTATTCCGATTTTGTAGTCCCAAAAATTATTTTGCAAAGTTAAGAATAAGTTTTCTACCTAACAATTAAAGGAGATACAAAAAAAACAGCACTAAACTTTTATATTATTATAGACTGAATTTCAATTTAATCTATTTTCAGTTTGAGAATCATAATAATCATATTCAGAGATTAATTTCAAAAACATATCATGAACTGAAATAATTTCTGTAGCCCTATAAGCATTAACTCCAGCAAAACAAAAACCTTTATCTACATTCCCTTTGTAGGCATTTAATAGTGCCCTCATTATACAATATGGACTTGTTTCAATATTACATGTCTTTATGCAATGGAATGGACAGTTCTTTGGATGCGTTTCTCCCCTTAAAACACTTTGAAGGAATGAATTATTAATCGCTCTTCCTGGCATTCCAACAGGGCTTTTAATAATTACTATATCTTCTTTACTGGCATTAATATAGGATTGCTTAAATTCATCGGAAGCATCACATTCATAAGTTGTAACAAAACGTGTCCCCATCTGAACTCCAGAAGCTCCAAGCTGCATTATCTTATAAATATCTTCTCCTGTATAAATTCCTCCTGCTGCAATAACAGGAATTTTCTTTCCAAATTTCTGTTCAAAACGAGATGCCTCTTGAATAATTTTTGGTAAGTTTATCTCTAATTGATATTCTTTACTTTCTAAATCTTCTATCTTATAACCTAAGTGCCCACCTGCCATTGGTCCCTCTACAACAATTGCATCAGGAACATAATTATAATTTGAAGTCCATTTCTCGCACAAGATTTTTGTAGCTCTTGCAGAAGAAACAATAGGCACTAATTTAGTCTGTGAATCTTCTTCCAAATATTTAGGTAAATCTAATGGCATTCCTGCTCCAGCAAATATTACATCAGCCTTCTCTTTTACTGCAGTTTTAACCATATCGGAAAAATTATTTAGAGCAACCATAATGTTCACTCCAACTATTCCCTTAGTTTTATCTTTTGCTTTTTGGATTTCTTGTTTAAGCCCATATATACAAGCATCTATATAATTATTGGCTTCTTGCATGTAGTAAAGGCCTAAGCCAGCAGCAGAAATAACTCCCACTCCCCCTTCATTAGCAACGGCTGCAGCCAATCCAGACAGTGACACCCCTACTCCCATTCCGCCTTGGATAATTGGGTAATTTGCAACTAAATTACCAATTGTAAGTTTTCTCATCTATTTTATTTATATTTGCAAAGGTAATTCTAATTATTCACTCCATGCTATGATTAACATTTTTTCTATTATAACTGAAACTATATTTCCTCGCTATTGTTCTGGATGCCATTGCATTATGATTAATTCAGAAAAAGTATTATGCACTATGTGTTTACTAAACCTCAATAGGAGTTATAGTCTATATGAGGAAAATAATGATTTAGCCAATCGGGTTTCTATCTATTTTCCTGTCAAGAATGCAGTTTCGCTCCTAAACTATAGCAAAGACTGTCTTGCAAGTAATTTAATTCATAGTTTTAAGTATAATGAAGATTTAGGTATTGGTAAATATCTTTCTGAAACTTTATGCAATGAATTGAAATCAAAGCAATGGATTAATGAAATTGATTATATTATCCCTCTTCCCTTGCATTGGAGAAGGAAATTAAAACGAGGATTTAATCAATCGGAGATTATTGCTAAGACAATTGGTAAATATTTCTCAAAAGAAGTAAAATCTAACTATATACGAAGAGTTAGGAATAATAGGAGTCAAACAAAAATGTCAAAATCGCAGAGATGGACAAATGTTGAAAATATATTCAAACTTAAAAATCCTGCCTTGCTTGAAGGAAAACACATATTGCTTGTTGATGATATAGTAACAACAGGAGCATCTCTAAACTCCTGCATAAAAACTCTTTCTAAAGTAAAAGATATTAAAATTTCCGTTTTAGTTCTTGGTCAAACTAATCATTAGAAAGTTGAGTTTTCAAAGTTTTTGAAATTAATTTATCCTGAATTGGAGTAAATATATTAAATTTGCATATTCTTATTGAATAGAATTATTAATCTAAATTTAACATAAGTAGTTATGGGAAGAGCATTTGAGTTCCGCAAGGCAAGAAAATTTAAGCGTTGGGGAAATATGGCAAGAGTTTTTACTCGTTTAGGACGTGAAATTGAAATGGCAGTTAAAGAAGGTGGTCCTGATCCAAGTGCAAATTCAAGACTAAGACTTCTTATCCAAACGGCAAGAACTGAAAATATGCCTAAGGATAATGTTGAAAGGGCTATTAAACGTGCTACATCGAAAGATACTGCTGACTATAAAGAATTTGTTTATGAAGGCTATGCTCCTCATGGGATTGCCTTAGTAATTGAAACAGCTACCGACAACCCAACACGAACTGTTGCAAATGTAAGAAGTTATTTCAACAAATTAGGAGGTTCTTTGGGAACTACTGGAATGTGTGATTTCCTATTTGAACGTCAATGTAATTTTACTGTTGTTCCAAAAGAGGGTATTGATATGGAAGAATTGGAACTTGAATTGATTGATTTCGGAATTGAAGATTGTTTTTTGGAAGATGAGGAAATTCATATCTATGCTCCTTTTGCAAACTTTGGTCCAATTCAAAAATATCTTGAAGAAAACAGTTTTGAAATCAAATCATTTAAGTTTGATAGAGTTCCAAATGATATGAAATCTTTGAATCAGGAAGAGCAGGCAGAGGTTGAGAAACTAATTGACAAGATTGAGGAAGACGATGATGTTGTGAATGTATTTCACAATATGAAGCAGGAGTAATTCCTAAGTTTATTTAATTTTCAACGTCTCTTGCAACTCTAAATCCTGTACCAAAACCAGCTGTATTTTCACCTGAACCTCTTCGGTGTGAGGTTCGCATTAGATTATAGTCAAAACTAAAACAACCTCCACGATTAACTTTGCCTAAACCTTTCTGTGGTCCCTTAGGATTGTCTGAAGGGCTTGTTTTATAGTAAAATATCTCATAATTATCGCTTACCCACTCCCAAGCATTTCCACTCATATCATATATCCCCAATTCATTAGGCTTCTTTTGTCCAACAGGATGAGTTTGATTTGAAGAGTTTTCATAACACCAACCCACCTCATCATAATTATTACTTCCTGAGTATATATAACCTTGACTACTGGCTCCTCCTTTGGCTGCATACTCCCATTCAGCTTCGGTTGGCAATCTTCCACCTATCCATTTTGCGTAATCAGTAGCATCTTGCCAAGAGATATAGACTATTGGATGACTATCAATAAAGCCTAATGCTGGTGGAGATGGCATATTTCTTTTGGTTGCCTTGCAGAATTGACGATATTCTCCAACAGTTACTTCATATTTGCCAATCTCAAAAGTTGAAATACTTACTTTATGCTTTGGTTGTTCATCTGGATAACAATCCTTTTCATTTTCTTCACAACCCATCATAAAGCTTCCACCCTCTACTCTAACCCACTCAGTATTTGGCTTGGTTTGTGCAAAGAGAGAAATGTTTAATCCAACAAGTAGTATTAAAAAATAATGTTTTATCATATTCTATTGGAAGTTAATGTTAACATAATCACCCCTTAGGGTATTTTTCCCTCCTACAAAACCATAACCGTTCTCAATTGCATCAAGAATAATTACTGGTTCGCTCATAAATGAACCTGGATTATATCTATTTAGGGTAAATAGATAATCGTATGCTTGCTTTTCAATTGAAGAAACATCAAGCCTTCCTTTTAAAAACTTTGGAGAAGTATCATTATTAGAATCAAAGTATGACATTCTAAAACTAAGCTTGAGTTTATAAACACCTCCTTTGAATTTCTTATTGGAAATCACTCCAAACTTATTATCTCCATCCTGCATTGAGGAAGGGTTTTCAATAAAGACTCCTTGAATATTCTCATATAAAACCTCAGCTAAACTAATAGAAGATTCGTCAAAATAATTATTAGTGTCAGAACTATAACCACTAACAAAATTAGGTGTAATCTGATAGTAGTTATCTCCTCCATTATCTCTTATCTCAACATAAACTACAAAACGATAGTATTTATTTCCATACTCATCTTCACCTGTTTGAATAAAAACTATTGATGAGTCCAATTGAGGCTTTACTAAGGATAGATTGGCTCTACCTGTTGCTTCATCAAAATTCTTATGCTTTATCTTAAACTCTAACTTATCATTATGTTGAGGAATTGTAGCAAAGGTATATCTCCAATTATCATCTGTCTTTGTAAGTGTTTCCCTTAATGCTCCATTAACATAAAGGTCTATATTAGCATCATAGATAATTTTACTTGTGAAATCAATATATTTATTCTTAAAACCATCATAACTCTCATAACTACCTGGCTTTGCACTCGAATGCACAATAAAGGAAATTACACTATCGGCCTCAACAAAGGAGGTTAGTACTAATTTATCATCAGGAAGCTCTCCCTTATAATCTATATCGTACTCACAAGAAGCGAGGAGTGTTGAAATAGAAATTAATAAGACTAAGTATTTTATTGCTTTCATTTTTACTTTTGATTAAATTTATAGGTATAGGAAAGGGTTGGAATAATAGGCATTATACTATATGCTTTCAGTTTGTTGGGCTCTGAGCCACGATTGACAAAGAATGCATTTTTCCTATTATAAGCATTGTATATATTAAAACTCCATATTCTTTCTCCATATTTCTTCTCTTTTCGCAAATTAACACTCAAATCCAAACGATGATAGGCTGGCATAACATAATTATTTCTTTCCCCATAAACACTCACAACTCCATGATTATACATAGGATAGGAAGGATTGTTTTCTGCTCCCAAATAAAAAGGATAATAATATTCGGCAACAGGTACAGAAACCCTATTACCAGAGCTAAACACCCATGCAGCAGTAAAATCAATATTCTTATTAAATTTATGGGTTAGAACTATGTTTATCTGATGTCTTGAATCGTACCTATCATTAAATCTCTTGCCTCCATTAATCTCACCATTAGGATACTCTCTAAATGCCCAAGAAAGAGTGTAGGAAATCCAGCCCGTTGTGTTTCCTTTATCTCTCTGAACTAAGAATTCCATTCCATAAGCCTCACCCAAACCTTGAGCAACCTTTTCTTCCCAATTTTCTGAAGTATTGAAGGTCGAAACTCCATCTTTGTAATCAATAACATTGTTTAGTTTCTTATAATATGCCTCCAAACTCAAATTTGCCCAATCCTTCAACCCATAGAATACACCTCCACTAATTTGATGAGAAGTTATTGGTTTTATCCTATCAGTTACAGGAACCCAAAGGTCTGTTGGCAAGGAAAGAAGTCCGTTGGCAAGAAGATGTATGTTTTGATTCATCATTGCATATCCCGCCTTAAAGGAAAGATTCTTCATTAGAGAATAGCGAAGTCCCAAACGAGGCTGAAATGTTTGGTAGTTGGTGTTCCCAACATTAAATAAATTATAGTGAATGCCTGGATTTATTGAAAAGTTTTCTGTAAAATTCATCTCATCTTCCAAATAAACCACAACCTCATTACCATAAACCCTATTATTAACATTATACTGCTCCATAAGAGTCATATTTTCAACCCCCATCAAAGAGGTTTGTTCTGGAGAATAGGTATGATAGGTGTAATTTATTCCATAGCTTATGAAATTCCAACCATTTAAGTAGAAATTATAGTTATTCTTGATTGACCAATCCTCAATTGCTGAAAGGAAATTAAGCTCAAACTTATAGCTGGTTGGTGTTCCACCATCATTAAAGGTAGATTCATAAATAGTACTAATATTTGAACGGTATCTATTATAGGAAAAAGAAAGATTAGAAAACAAACGATTATTAATCTCATAAGCCCAATCAACATTCCCAATCAAATTTCCCCACTTAACCAAAGCTGTATTCTTGTCTTTACTTGTGCCTGACTCATTTTGAGAAGAAAACTTAAACTTATCTTCGCCCCAATACAAACTCGTAGTAATCCTGCTCTTAGGAGAAAACCTATGATTAACCTTCATATTAACATCAGTAAAGAAATAAGCAAAACCCAAGTCTTGTTCATTATAACTATTAAAAACAGCAATTAGTGGTCTAAGCAATAAATCAAGATAAGTCCTTCTTGCAGAAACTGAGAAAGTAGTTTTGTCCTTAATGATTGGACCCTCAAAATTAAGCTTAGCAGAAATAAGACCAATGCTTGCCTCACCTTGATATTTCTCATTATTTCCATCCTTCATCCTAACATCCACAACAGAAGAAACCCTACCACCATAGCGAGCAGGAAAAGAACCCTTGTAAAACTCAATATTCTTAATGGCATCGGTGTTAAACGTTGATATAAAACCCATTAAATGATTAGGATTATATATAGGTTGCCCATCAATTAGATAAAGATTTTGATCAACATTACCACCCCTAACATATAATCCAGTAGTACCCTCCGTACCACTTTTCACACCAGGCAATAATTGAAGCGATTTCAACAAATCACTCTCACCCGTAAGCGAAGGCAAAGCCGTTATGGTGGAAGGATTAATAACTATCTTTCCAGGAGTAGGATCTTCAATAAAACGCTTGGCACTACTCCTATCCTCAATAACCACCTCTTGAAGAGTTGAAGATGAAGGATTAAGATAGAGATTAATAGTCGTATCGTGAGAAAGTTTTTGATTGATTAGGATTTTCTCATAACCAATATAAGAAACAAATAATTCGCTTTCTCCCACAGGAACCGTCAAAGAATAGAAACCATAATTATTAGAAGTAGTTCCTGATTTTGATTTCATATCATAAATTGTAGCCCCAATAAGAGTTTCTTTAGTTTTATTATCAAACATATAACCACTAACCCTAATATGTTTAGATTTTGGAGTCTGAGCAAATGCAAAAGATGTGCAAACAAAGAGAAGCAAAAGGAGGATTGAGTATTTTCTTACCATAAAAAGTTATTTGTCATTAAGTAGTAAAAATCTTTCACAATTTTGATCTTATTAAAACAATATAATTAACGAATAGTAATTGGTTTTATTTTCATTTGAAATTAATATTTTAGTCAATTCAAAAAAAGACCTTAGATAATTGAAAATATCTACCACAAAAATAAAATTATCTCCTTAATAATTTTGATTAAAGAGTATTAAAGTCTTAAGATTATATCTAAAGAATATTAGGGAGGCAGGGAGGCAGGGAAGCAGTTTATATCCTTTATATATATACTAAAGGTATAGAATCACCTCCCTAACCTATTTGCCTCCCTATCCTCCTAAAAGACCTTAATGACCATTAAAATAACTTTTCCAATAAATCACTTAAAACTAATAGTTAACAAAAAGTAATTTTAGTTAATTAAACCCCTTATTTTTTAAAATTCATAGGGCAAATTTAGTCGTAAATGCTTGACATTTAACTAAAAATGTCGTATCTTTGTAGGGTAAATCAGAGAATCAAAGAATCAGAGTTACTGAGTTACTGAGTTACTGAGTTACTGAGTTACTGAGTTACAAAATAAACATTTTGAAACCTCGCGATGATAGAAGGTAAATCGTACAATGCTATGTTTAATTACACAGTAGTTGAAAGAAAGGTTGGTATAGGAGCAAATCCTGGACAAAAGCACTTGGCTGTAATATCCCGTAATGGTATTATGAGTCAGGAGCAATTGATTGAACGTATTGCAGGAGCTTCGGCTTTGGCAGAGAATGACGTTCTGTCGGCTCTTAGAGCTTTGCAAATGGTTATTACTGATGCCACAATGAATGGTATAACTGTTCAATTGGATCAGTTGGGTAATTTTACCCCATACCTAAGTGCAAAGGCAATGGAGACAGCTCAGGAGGTTGATTCCTCAACAATTAGAAAAGTTGCAATTAGGTTTAATCCTAACGTACGTTTCAAAAACAAGTTGAAATCAACCAATTTTGTTTATCGTAATCCTGCACCAAAAGGATTAGTTGGCGTTGAGCAACCAATCGAAAACCCAATGGAGCCGTAATTAATGGTTAATTGTTAGTGGTTAATGAAAATTGGCAGTCTATTTATTTAGATTGCCTTTTTTTATTTGTTTATTTCGTTGTGTGGTATATGCTATACCGCAAATTAAAAATTAAAAATTAAAATTTCGGAAATCTCACACTACGGAAAATTACACAAGCATCACTTTTAACAGAATTTGTATTGACATTTTAAAAGTTTTGTACTATCTTTGCAGTCACAATAAAATCTATTGGATGGATTTCCACGTCAGCGGAATTGGACTGCTGTTGAGTTATCTATTCAATAGATTTTTTCTTTTTTACTTACTTCTTTGCTTGTAGGTTCTTCTTGAATGTTTTAAAGTCCATCCTATTTACTGCTTTGATTTGAAGTAAAATCTTCGCTTTCTCTTCTTCCGTCAAATTCTCCTTTTCTAATTCCTTGTTAAGTTCCTGTAATCTACGTTCTATTGCTTTGTGAAAAGCCATTACTTCCATTACTTCCTGTTGTGTTGTTGGCTTGTCCATTATATATATCTATTAAAGTTAATAAATCGTATGTTGATTGAGTACTTAGAATAAATATAATTGAACTCCAATCTTTCCTCGTAACTATTTTTTATTATATTTAGTTATATAATCAATCCTAACACCATTAGGTGAGCCAACCACCTTTAATACACCCTTTCTAACTAACCAAATAAGGATAATCCCTATAAACATCAATACATATTAGTGATACACATTAACTAAAAGCATTCTCTCCTATACTTGTAACAGAGTTGGGGATTTCTATACTTTTGAGAGAGTGACATCCATAAAAAGCTTTCTTTCCTATACTTATAACAGAGTTTGGGATTTCTATACTATTTAGTAAGTTACACCAACTAAAAGCGTCATCTCCTATACTTTTAACCGAGCTGCCGATTATTATACTTTTTAGTGAGTGACAAAAACTAAAAGCACCCACTCCTATACTTGTAACAGAGTTGGGGATAATAATATTTTCATACTCACTTAAACAAGAAATTAAAACTCCTTCTTTGGATATTAACAAGCCATTATTAAATGTAAAATTACTATTGTAATTTTTTATATCATTTAAATTACGACAACCCATAAATGGGTTTGCTCCTATACTTGTAGCAGAGTTAGTAAGTTCTATATTTGTTAGTGATTTACATCTACCAAAGGCATAATCTCCTAAACTTATAACAGAGTTGGGGATTACTATACTTGTTAGTGATTTACAATCAGAAAAAGCACCCTCTCCTATACTTGTAACAGAGTTGGGTATTTCTATACTTTTTAGTGAGTGACAAAAACTAAGAGCATTCTTTCCTATACTTATAACAGAGTTTGGGATTTCTATACTTGTTAGTGATTTACATCCAAAAAAAGCTTCATCTCCTATACTTGTAACAGAGTTTGGGATTTCTATACTTGTTGGTTTACTTTCAGCAAAAACACCCTCTCCTATACTTGTAATAGAGTTGGGGATTTCAATATTTTTTAGTGATTTACATCCATCAAAAGCATTCTCTCCTATACTTGTAACAGAGTTGGGGATTTTAATACTTTTTAGTGATTCACATTTTATAAAAGCACTCTTGCCTATATTTGTAACAGAGTTGGGGATTTCTAAACTTTTTAGGTTTCTACATCCGCTAAAAGCAGTATTGCAAATTACTTTACAGATTGTTAGGATTTTGTATTCTTTTAAGTTTTTAGTGGCTGATATTAGTTTGGTTTTGTCTGCTGTGTATTTTACTCCGTATTCATCTTTCCATTCTCCTTCCTCTTCTCTTGCTATTGTGGAGATTGGTTTTTGAGAGGGGTTTGGTTTTGTCATCTTTATACTTTTGGGAACTTCATAATAATATTTATTTTTTAACGGACAGAAATTCCCACTTTAAGTCCATTAAGAAATATGCCCCAAATATACATTTTTTTTCTGTTGTGTGGTATATGTTATGCCACACTTAATTTATTATTAGGATACATTATCCTTTATATTATTCTTGTAAATTAAGTTACGGATTAGATTTATTGACTTTGTCGCTTTACTTGCAAAGAATCTCGCACGACTGAATTTCTTTAATTGATGTTAATAGATAATTCTTTCCTCTTCTATTCCAAAATAATTAACTAATTTAGCACCATAATTTCTAAAATGAATTATTATGGAGAGAAGACCGTTATTAAATCAACAAAAAAAGGATATCTATAAGCTTAGGTGTGATATTCATCAAGAGGATGATATCAATAGAGAATTTTTGTTTTTTAAGTATTGTTTGGAGATTGAGTGCGATATTATTCAAGCTATTGATCATATTATAAATACAATTACTCCATTGTATTATGTCTTCAGAGATGATAAAAGTTCTTATTTCTTAAGAAGTGATATATCTATTTCTGGTTTGAGTTTGCTTGAAATTGAATATACTGAAAAGGTTGACAGCGAAGGTCAGGCTTGGGTTTACCAAAGACCTAAGATTTTTGACAAAGAATTTGAAAAAGAAAATGATCATTTTGTTAATGATAATCCTTCTGCTGTATTGAAGATAGTTTCTACAAAAGTTGTAAGAGAAGATTTAGAGCTTCTTAATTCTTGGAAGGAAGATGCCAATATACATCAAGTTGAAACAATAGGGGTTGAAAAGACCAATAATATTGGTTTTGATTATGGGAATAATAATCTGACTATTGGCAATTTTGATAATGTTAAGAGTAAAAGTCTTTTTGAAGAATGTAATAATGTAGTTTTTAATTATTGTAAATTTGAAGACTTTGTTAATAGTCTGAATAATCCCAATGAGTGTAATTTGGTAGTGAAAAACAAAAATCTCCTATATGTGTTATATAAATTTTTTGATGATATATTTGGTAGTGAAGCAGAGTATAGAATAGATCAGTTAAATGAAAAGTTTAGTATCCCCAAAGAAAGATATTCTAAGAAAAATTCTTCTTATGACAATTATACTTCTAAGCAAAAAGAATTATATAATTTTTTAGCCGAAATTTAAGGCTTCCACCTTTTCCCACCATTTCCACCTTGAGAGTGGGAAAAAATAAATTTTTATAGAGCTGATATTTAATATATTGGCTCTTTTTTTTATTTGTCATCCACCATTTCCACCTTGTATTATTGCAATATCAATCACGGTGATTGATTGCAGATATTCTGCATATTTACAAATCCATAAAAAAATTAAACATTATGGAAAAAAATACGCCAGAAGTGGCAAATATTAAAGAAAACCAAGTTGAAACCAAGTTTCAGCTTTGGAAAACAAAGTTGGAAGTTTATAACTACACAGAAATTACTCCTACTGAGTTAGTGGAGAAGTTAAAAACCAACGTAAATAATCCAAAATATTTGGAAATGCGAAAACTTTACAACAACTTTATTCAAAATTCGTGTCTTGAAAGTAAGGCTACTTACGACAAGATTAAGGAAGAGTTAGAACTCCTAACGATACCAGTAAAGGTACACCCTCGAAAACAAACAGAGGATATGAAATTTCTTTACAATGTTATTGTATTGGACTTTGACCATAAGGATAATGTTGGTGTAATTACGGATATTCATGCTATTAAGAAAACAATTGAACAGGATAAGTATAGCTTTTTTGTATTTATTTCTCCCAATGGTCGTGGATTAAAGGTTATTATTAAAGTTAAGGCTCCTTCTGATTTTAACATTGATAGCCTTAATGAAAACCTTTCTAATACTTCATTAAAAGCAGAAGGTAGAGCTGGATATATTAGATTGACTAGAAATTATTACAAATGTTGTTGGTATCAGATAAGTAAGTATATGCTTGATAATTATCAGCTTGTTGCAGATAAGTCAAATAATTATGCTCTTGGTTCAACTTATGTTTCTGCAGATTATGAACCTTTTTTAAATGAAAATTCTGCTCTATTCGAAATAAAAGAATTTGTGCTTCCAGAGGAAAAGATTGTTCCAATAATTAATGAAACTCCTAACATCTATTCTGTAAGTAATTATGAGATACTTGGAGAGATAGAACGGTTTGTTAGCAAATATACTGAAGGCAGGCATAATAAAACAATTAAAATTACTTTGCAATCCACCTATTATAATATTCCAATGAATGAAATCATTGATTATTGTAATCAAAGCTTTGGTGCAACAGACCATCCTCTAAGTGAAATCAAACGAACGGTTAAAGATTTCTATGGACGAAGCTATAGAGGAACACAATATTTTATTAAAGAAATTTATAACAAAAAAAACAGAAACTATTATGGATATTAATCAAAATAACAATAGTGTATTAGACACTAATCAATCAAATCAAACAACAGATGCATACAACATAATGCATGCTTTAAAGCTTCGATTCAATGTACGTTTCAACACAAGAACAAATGAATTTGAAGTTCTTGACAGACGCTATCAGCGAAAGGGTTGGGTTGTTAGAAATTCAATGATTGATAATACTATCTTTCTTCATATGAAAAATCTTATTCCCAACAAGCCTGTAAGCAAACAAGATGTGGATGTATTGTTTACTCGAGAAGTCGAAGAATACAATGACATACACGAATACTTCAAGTCTATAAGCTGGGAAGAAACAGAAGAAGATTATATTTCACTTCTTGCGAACACCGTTAAGTGTAACAACCAGAGCTATTGGGAGGAGGAGTTTCGTAATTGGATAATTTTAATGGTTGGTTCAATGCTAAACACAATAGATGACATACAAAATGGTACAACTATTGTAAATTCAACTATACTAACCTTTATTGGTAAAGGAGGAATTGGTAAGACATATTGGTTTAACAAATTACTCCCAAATCAATTGCGTAAGTATATGAAAAATGGTCTAACAGACATTAAGCATAAAGATGCAAATATTGCTCTGTCAAGATATCTACTAATCAAGATTGATGAAATAGATACTTTATCTAAGCATGAAAAAGAAAAGCTTGCTAAGATGGTTACTGATTATTCAATTGAAGAAAGAATTGCATATGAAAAATACGACTCTAAGCTTGTTAGAATAGCTTCATTTTGTGCAACAACCAATTCTGATGACTTTTTGCTTTCAGGAGCTCAAAGCAATCGTAGGTACTCAATTCATATTGTTGAATCATTAGATGGTGAACATGGAATTGATTTAGATAAAGTATTTGCTCAAGCGTATTATCTTTTCAAAAACAATCAATATATCAACTCACAGGATTATCATAAACAAAGATACGAGCAAGTGAAAGATTATGAGCAAACTGATTTGGATTATGAAATCTTAGCAAGTAATTTTATTGAATGTAATGATGATGATAAGGATAATTGGTTGAAATTAACCGAAATCTATTCACATCTTAAGAAAAAAGGATTTACTCTTAGTAGAGATAGTACAAGCAATATTGGTAAACTCTTAACAAGGCTCATTACAAATCCAAAAAATAAGAAAAAGTCAAATGGAATAACTAAATATCACCTTAGAAGAGTATAACTATTTTTAGGGAGGACATTGAGGATAGGGAGGTGATTCTATACCTTTAGTATATATATAAAGGATATAAACTGCTTCCCTGCCTCCCTGCCTCCCTAAATTATTAGTTTTCTAAAACACTGCTTTTTATCATACCTGTTAAAGCTGTGTTTGAATTGTTTATATTCTTCTAACGCTATCTATTCCGTCAATTCCTTCTATATTTTTGATTAGGCGGCTTAGTTGTTCGGCATCATAGATATAAACCATCATTGTTCCTTCAAACAATCCTTCACTACTCTCCATTACCAAGCCTCTAATATTGATATTCCACCCCTCAGAGATTACTCCTGTTAGTTCCTGCAATAGTCCTTTCCTATCTATGCCCTTTATCTTAATCCCTGCCAAGAATGTAATCTTTTCGTTCTCTCTCCATTTTGCCTTAATGATTCGATGTCCAAACTTACTCATCTCATCAATTGCCTTGTTGCAGGTTGTCCTATGAACCTCTATTGAGTTCTCCTTGTCTCTTATTAGTCCAACAATATCATCTCCTGGCACTGGACGACAACATGGAGATGTGATATATTTCATATTCTCCATATTTTGCTTTATTACTACCTGTTCGGGGTTTCTTTCAATTTGCCTCTCAATTTCTTCCTTAAGTGTTAACTTCCCTTGCTCCTTATCTTTCTTTGGTGCAAAAGGATTTTTCAAAAACATCCAAGTTGACTTCTTTGGTTTCTTTTTATCAAAACAATGCCTAATGTCTTCCTCTGTTATTTCATTCTTTGCAACTTTGTAGTATAAATCTATGCTTTGAGGAATTCCCACATATTTTGAAAGTTTATCAATATTTTCTTGATTATACTCTATTCCAATTTCTGAAAAAATTGAATTAAGTTTTTTTGTTCCTTCTTCTGTAAATCCTTTCCTATAATCTCTCAAATAGTTCTTTATTCCTTGAATGGCTTTGGAGGTTTTTACAAATGAAAGGTATTCCTCTTTGGGATAAGAGATTGTTGAGGTTATTATCTCTACTTGATCTGATGGTTTTAGTCTATGGTCAAGCGTTACTACTTTATAGTTAACCTTTGCTCCCATGCAGTTTATTCCAAGCTGAGTGTGTACATTGAAGGCAAAGTCCAAAACACTTGCTCCCTTTGGAAGATTGATTGCTTTTCCTTTTGGTGTGAAGGTTGTTATTTCATCAGTTACTAAGTTAAGGGTAAAGTCATTAACAAAATCTATTGCGTTTACTGATTGATTGTCTAATAATTCTCTTACCTTCTCTAACCAGTTATCCAAGTTTTCATCCAACTCTCCTTCCTTTACTTCCTTATATTTATAGTGAGCTGCAAGTCCTTTTTCTGCAATTTCATCCATTCTTTGACTTCTGATTTGAATCTCAACCCAGCGTCCATTATTTGCTTGAACGGTAAAGTGTAGGGCTTCATAACCATTATTCTTTGGTTTGGAAATCCAATCTCTAAGCCTATCGTGTTTTTGTTCATGATAAATTGAATTAATGATTGAATAAACAGTAAAGCACGATACTTTTTCAATTTCAACAGGGACATCAATAACTACTCTTATTGCAAAGATATCATATATTTCATTGAACTGAACTCCTTTGTTCTCAATCTTTCCCAATATTGAGGTTATGGATTTTACTCTTGCAGAACAAACAAATTTATAACCATTATTTGTTAGTGCTTCTTTAATTGGTGCAGCAAATTCATTAATGAAGGCATCCCTTTCTTCTTCAGAATCCTTCAATTTATCAACAATCTCGTTATATCCTTTTGGGTTAATGTATCGAGTTGCTAAATCTTCAAGCTCACTTTTAATTTGGTATAATCCCAAACGATGAGCCAAAGGAACATAAAGCATCTGTGTTTCGGAAGCGATTTTGAGTTGCTTGTCTTCTCTCATTGAGTCAAGAGTACGCATATTATGAAGCCTATCACATAGTTTTAGGAGAATAACACGCACATCATCACCCATTGTGGTTAGAAGCTTTTTGAAATTTTCTGCCTGAATGGAATTAGTTGCATAATCAAAAACACCTTCAATCTTAGTTAATCCATCAATAATTTGTGCAACCCTATCATCAAAAATTGTCCTAATGTCCTCAAGAGAAAACTCCGTATCTTCAACCACATCATGAAGCAAAGCACAAACAATGGCTGTTGGACCAAGTCCTAAGTCTTCAGCTGCAATTCGAGCAACCTCCATTGGATGATAAATGTATGGCTCTCCTGTTTTTCTCCTAACTCCACTATGAGCCTTTAGGGCAACTGTGAATGCTCTCCTAACCTGTCTTTTTTCTTCCCTTGAAGCCGAAGAAGAAATTAACTTAATAAGATGCTTATACCTTTTAAGAATCTCATCCCTCTCTAAGTCCTCGTCAATAATATACATAAATTAAACCTCTCTTTTTTTCTTAAAAAACTCTTTTAACAACTCCTCACATTCCTTTCCCAAAACTCCTGAAGTAATCTTTGTTTTGGGATGATAGAGATTAACCCCAATTTTAGAAGTTCCTTTCTTATAATCCTTTGCCCCAAAAACAACTCTGCCAATCTGTGTCCAATCGCAAGCTCCAGCACACATAACGCAAGGTTCTAATGTAACATATAAGGTGCAATCATTCAAATATTTCCCTCCCAAAGCATTGGTAGCAGCAGTAAAAGCCTGCATTTCGGCATGAGCAGTAAAGTCGTTTAATTGTTGGGAAAGATTATGAGAACGTGCAATAATTCTATCCTTGCAAACAATAACTGCACCCACTGGAACCTCATCCAAACTCATAGCATAGTGGGCTTCTTTCAAAGCCTCTCGCATATAAAACTCGTCATCTCTAAGTAAAACAGAAGTCATAGAATAAATATAAAATGATGACAAAATTACAAAAACAAATCAAAATATTGTAATTTTGCCAAAAATAGAATTAGAATTGGAACAAATACATAAATATAACCACAGCATGCCAATCCAAATACGTTTTAGCGATTTGGATGCACTTAATCACGTAAACAATAGCTATCATTCTCAGTACTTTGATGTTGGAAGAATAAATTATTTTGAAGCCGTTATGGGCAGCAAGGTCGATTGGAGCAAAATAATGGTAGTTATCGTTCATATAGAAATTGATTTCTTATCGCCAATCCTTCAAGGAGACAATATTAACGTTGAAACAAAACTCATCAGCTTTGGAACAAAAAGTATGAAAATGCAACAAAGATTAGTTGATAGTCAAACAGGAAACGTTAAGTCAATTTGTCAAACAATTCTTTCAGGATTCGATCACCTTAGCAATTCCTCAATGGTTATTCCAGAAGAGTTCAAAACCATATTCTTTGAATTTGAGAAAGAATAGAGCAATCTCAAAATCTTAATCATTTTTCTTTATTTGTCGGGCAAATGTCAGGCAAAAAGAATATTTTTCCTCTTTGTGATATAAAAAAAAGAAAGCGTGCAGATAATAATAACCTACACGCTAATCCACAATTATGAAAACAAAAAAGCCTCACGGCTTTCGTAGTCTCGGGCGGACTTGAACCGCCGACCCCTACATTATCAGTGTAGTGCTCTAACCAACTGAGCTACGAGACTATTTATAAAAAAGAAACCAATTAAAAGTAGCGAAAAGTATTCGATTTATTATTTAAAATATCTCAAATATAAAGTCTGGGTGGATTATCTCTAATCCTTTTTTTGTTTTCTATCTCTAGAAAGGAGGTATTCCAGCCACACCTTCCGGTACG
>ENA-UOOH01000421-UOOH01000421.1-fermentation-metagenome-genome-assembly--contig:-NODE-421-length-48958-cov-16.513506_pt1 | contig 48958 bp, 54 predicted proteins | sample MGYA00245778_ERZ724025 | MGnify/ENA primary metagenome ERZ724025 (study PRJEB28704, sample SAMN03018313) | fermentation metagenome | biome: anthropogenic terrestrial biome; feature: soil; material...
GTATGACCGAGGATGCCGGATAGCGTTTTCGCGTCCACGCCGCTTGCCAGCGCGTGTGTAGAAAAAGTGTGCCGGAGATCATGAAATCTGATGCTCGGCAGATCCGCTTTCTTTAAAAGCACCTTTAGCCTGTTGTAAGCAGAATCGGGACTGACCGGTTCCTCCGGTTTTACAGGATTATAAAATATCCATTCGCCGACCGCGTTTATCTTTCGTTCCCGCAGAAGCTCCGCTGTGCTCGGTGGCAATATGATCGTCCGTGTACCAGTATCGGTTTTTGTTTCGCCGGAGGTATAACCGCCGCCTTGCTTTTTATGAAGAGTGCGGCTGACTTTGAGCCTACCGTTGCTCTCATCAAAATCCTGCCACTTCAGCCCGCATATTTCGCCGCGGCGAAGCCCGGTCGTCAGCTCGGTGTAAAAGAAGGCATGCCACAAATTATCCTGTTGTATCACTTCCATAAACCTATCAAGCTGTATATCGTTCAATATTTGCTTGGGAGCGTAATTATTTTTCGGGATGGTCGTACCATCGGTAGGATTTTTTACAATCAGCCGTTCCCTCACCGCCGCGTCCAACGCTTGATGAAGCATCATATGGATTTTCCTAACCATGCTATCCGATAGCTGATGCCCGAACCGAGGATGTTCACGAACCCGCCCCTGCTTTTTCACTTTATTATACATCCGCTGTATTTCCGCGGTAGTAATGAATGCGAGGGGCTTGTCACCAAGATGCGGTTTAATATATTTTTCAATCATGGTGCGGTAACAACTCAACGTGCTTTCTCTTATTGTAAATATCATATATTCATTCAGCCACCGGTCGAGCCATTCGCCGAGCGTCATTTTGCTTTCTTCGGTCAGCTCCGCGCCGCGGTAGGTTTCTATATAACCGTGTAATTTTTCAAGCAATTCTTTCTGTGTTTTTCCAAATACATATCGATATATGGGATTGCCGTTATTTTTACGACCGACGACGATCCGTCCTTCCCAACGTCCGTCATCACGTTTGCGGACAAGCCCGTCGCCGTTCGGTCTGCGTTTTGCCATTATAGGTTACCCCCTTTCCAAGTACAACACAATACCACAACTCTCTTTGAATATCCAGCGATTTCCGAAAGAAAAACAAGGATATTACAGAGACAATCCAAAGCCCTGCTCCTGTTCTTCATCCTCATCGATATCCTCCTTGTAGCTCCGGTCGATTTTCAAACCCTGTGCCAACTTTTTCTCCGCAATCTTGGATTTTAATTTTGAGTCGATCTGAGTATTTAATCTTGCGTATTGCTTTTGGCATGAGGTTGAAAACAATCTGCCGAGGATAGAAACCAAACCCGTGACCGCGGAATTTATTTCGGGTGCTGATATAGGTTGTTGAGATTGCTCTGACAGTTTCATCATAAGAACCGCTGTTCTAACCACGGAATTTTTGATGCTGCGGAACTCTTTGTTTTCTTCCAACGGAATATCCGGCTTCGGTTTATCATAATAGGTGGACAGTTTTTCACGGTTGATATTATTCCATTCGGCATAAAAATCAGCGACGCGGCTGTCTTTCGCAAGCTCCGCAACGATAGTGTCCACTGTTTCCTTAATGGGTTTCACCAGATATCCGTACAGCATTTTGCCCTGATGATTTTTTAGCTGCCCAATCAATTTTTCAAACAGCCCGTGCATTTTATCGTCGCATGATATTTTTTCCTGACTGCGGCGGTACAGCTCGTCCAATCGTTCCTTGACTTCATCCTTCAGCTCGTCACGCATTTTTGTCTGCAGAGCAAATAAATGATACTGTTCGTTACGAAAAATATCATTTGCGAACATACCGCGCATTTTTTCAATAGCTTTATTCGTAAGGTAACCTTGTTTCAGCTTTTTTGAATATACGATCATGTGCAAATGCGGATGGTGCGTGGTATTATGGAACGCAGCATACCACTGCATATCCGATGGATCAATTTTATGAGCCTCAGCAACCTGCAACGCGCTCCGGCGCATAAGACCTTTCCAAGCCCCCGCGCTGTTATAGCCGAGCCGTTCCGCGTCCTCTCGACGCAGACTTATAACATGAGTCCAGAGGATTCCCTCGTGATTTGAAACCTCATCAGCAACAGCGTCGATATCGATTTTATCATCGGTCTGCGAAAACAATCCGTGCCTACCAAGTTTTTCAACCCCCGGTCGTTCACCGATATATGAAACCAATTTTTTTATTCCGTCGATCCGGTCGGCGTTACGTTCAATGAACGCGCCTATGAATTCTGTCGCTGAATTTTTTGTTCTTTTTTCACGGTAGGTTTCGAATTCGAGATACTCCATCGCTTCCGGATAGGCTGTGATACAAACGCAGACCAGCTCCTTCTGTTTTTTTGTGGCAGGTTTGTGATCGATCCCGCCGGGGAGTTTTTCAACACCGTCGCGCATTCCCATATACCGAACCAACTTTCCGGCGTTGGCTCTCGCGGGATTTTTTATATACCTGCTTGTAAAAATTATTTTCGGCATACTTTATCCTCCGTGCTGAAAATCATAGGCATCCTCAAAAGTAATGACGCCGTTTGTTTCCGCGACCCTGTTGGCACATTCTTCGTGAAGCTCATCCATATACTCATCAGTCAAATCGTTGTATGAATACGAAATCATGTTTGCGATTTTCCCTTGCTCCACCGCCAGTTTGAAAATTACGCCGGAGAGATTTCGCTCGACACTTTCAACTTCGCTTTTTATTGTCTGTACCAAAAGCGGCGATAAAAAATCGAGGCTTTTTCCCTGACGCAGAAACGCCATATAGAATTTTATCGCTTGCCTGACGAAATCACTTTTTGATATAGCGTTTGCCTCTGTCAGCATACTTTCCATTTCTTCCACGAGGGAAGGCTCCAGCCAAAATGTGTTGGTCTTTTTATTTTCTTTCATCACTTACCTCTTTTCCGATAGACATCGGATTTTTTTGTTTTTGATGGCAGGAAAACCGCCAAACGGTCGGCTCTGCCGTCCGATGTGAACTGTGCGGGGCGAATACCGACCCCGCTCTTTAACCCGCTTTTCATAATAACCGCAGTTTTTGATGGTTATTTCGCTATCCAACCTTGTAACCTCGCTTCCGGTCATACTCATCAAGCCGCCGTTTTGCTTCAGCCTTGGCCTGTTCGCGAGCCAATTTTTCCAACTGAAACTGATGATAATACTCAACCGCTTCGTCAATCGGGCGTATCGTGTACTTGAGATTTCCGTTATACTTTTTACCGTTCTTCGTGAACACCTGCGTGTATTCCGTCGTAATAAAATGCTTTTGCTCAAGCATTTCTACATATTTTCTCACCGTGTTCCGGGACATATTGGTTGCTGCACCAATGGTTTTATAGCTTGGCCAGCATTGAAAGGTTTTCCGATCCTCACGATAAAGAAGATAGGAATATACTGAAAGCTCGCCGGAGCAAAGCCCAAGACAGAAGATTTCATTCGGCAGAGGAAAATAATTTTTGATTGGATCGCGCTGTAAATATTTTTTATATTTCATATACACACCTCTCAACCTACGTTGCGCCAGTACCGTCTGCAGTTTGGCGGCGGGACGAATTTCCCTTTTTCCATTGCCTGCGGATAGGTTCTTTTGAACCATTCGTTTATAATTTCATCCCGATTAATAATCACAAAGAGAAGATAAAACATGAACGGCGATAGTAATTTGACGGTTGCTTTACAATTTCTGAACACAGAAACCGCCGTGTCAATATCCTCCGGAATCATTTCTTCTATCATGATCCTGCGGATATCCTGATTGTTATAAAGCACACCGAAAAGATTTATTTCTTCGGTATCCCACAGCACCCACATCGCGCACCGCGCAAATTTATTCATCACAACGGACGGATATTCCTTATCCCTGCTGGAATGAAAATAGCATTCATCGAGCCAGAAATCCAACTCATTATCTACATAGAACCGTTTTTGTTTTAAATATTTACTCAATATAATCACCTTACCTTTCCGCTTTCGCATTGACCCATTCGATGAACTTGTCCTTCGGAATAATGAGTCGATTGCCGATACGGATGCTTGGGAAGTTCTTCTCGTGCATCAACTCGTAGGCTGATGAGATGGACACACCCAACACCCTTCCGACTACCTCCGCGTTGAGAAACAACGGCAGCTCATCATAGCTTTTGAAAATTGATTCCTTCACTTTGCTTGCCTCCTTTTTAGAAAATATTGATAACCATATTAAGATTATCTAATGGTAGTATAACAAGGGCTTGACATTCGCGCAATGGTTTTGTATAATGTTTTATGTATTGATGTTAATTTTCTAATTTAAAAGCAATTTGGATTTTCTAAAATCAGGAGTGGAATATGAAAAAAGATTATTCGGAATATTCGTTAGATGAGATTGAAAAGTATCGTCTTCGACGGCAAGGCAATCAGCATGTGCGGTTTGATTATTTTTCGAACAGCGTTTACTTCAACTCCGAAAGCAAATCGATTAGCATTACCGTTGATTCTTTTAATGAGTTTATCATTATAAAGGAAGACTTGGATGAATTTGATAAAATAGAAGCGCAGCATCGAACCGTTCACGAGGATGTTCTTTCTCCAGAAGAAGAAGCGGAGCGCGAAGAATTTCGTATAAATGATTTAGAGAAAAACAAAGAGAATTTTGAAAAACTTTGTCTTAAATACGATATTGACCGTTCTTCTTTTAACGAAAGAGCAGAGGAATTTTATGATGATTATCCCGACCAAAAAAAAGCACCGCTTAATAATGTATTAAGCGGTGCAAGAATTTCTTTATCATACGGAGAAGGAATTTTAGACTTTGTTTATTCGGACTTTAAAACGGCGTTTAAAGAAGCAATCGCTTTTCCGCTTACCATACAAGAATTAGGTAAAAAATTAAAGGAGGAACAACCGGAAAAATATATGGGGCAACATGAAAGTGAACCGGAAAAAATATATAATCGCACATATGAACTGGTCACAGAATATTTGCGTTATACATCTACAGTCGTTCATACCGAAGAAATCATATACAAATCGCTCTATACAGCCATTTGTCCGCCGGTATTTTCGTATGATAGAGATACAGTAGACGGGTTGAAGTGGTACTATAATTATTTAATTACATTACAAAAAGAGTATTCTGCATTGATTGAGTTTTGTTTCGACAAAGAATTTTTTCCGGATGTATTGGGGCATATGCATCCGTCAGAACGATATAATTTATATCGGGATTTACACGACCAGCCGGCATTTTCCCGAAGAAACGAAACCATGTTTTACAGTACAAGAATGATGAGCGGAGATAAAATGCCTTACGGATTACGGAAAGACGAATTGCTTCCTCGCCTTACCAAAGCAGTAAAACTCACTGAACAGCACCGGGAGTTTGCCGAACACTACAAAGTAGAAATAAAAAAACTTGAAGCCAAGCTGACCTTTCCGCGATTTTTACATGTAAGCTATGATTTTGGTTCGGTTGCCGAAATTCTTGAATTGGAACTGACTAAAATGTTAGAGCAGAATGTACATTTCCGAAAATGTAAACGCTGTAAAAAATATTTCATTATGAAAGGCAACTATGATACGAACTACTGTGACCGTATTGCGCAGGGCGAGACGCGAAACTGTCAGGATATTGCCGCCCAGGAAAACTATAAAAGAAAAATAGCCGACAATGCGGCTATTCCGATTTACAGTAAATATTATAAACGATACGCCGCCCGTGTCCGTGTCAATCAAATTAAAGAGTCCGATTTCAAACAGTGGAAATATAAGGCGATGACCAAGCGTGACGAGTGTTCCGACGGAAAAATCACTACCGATGAATATATACAGTGGATGGAAGAGTGTTTCCCGAACAGAACAGTTGCAAAATAAATTTGTGTGATTTTTGGCAAGAGTTTTTTCTTTGTTTACAGCGGATCAGTTTTTGATCGCGGAATATAATAAAAAAGTTTTCTTCAGGAAAATAGTTAGCACTAAATAATATCCTTCTCCTTTTCTGCCAGTAACGCATAGAATGTTACCCATTTGCTGGGCTTGCCAACTCGCTCTTTCGGCAGATATGATTTTGTCAGCGTTCCATTCAGTAAAAATTTTCCAACCGAAGTCTTTTTGCTATTCAGAATATCCCACGCTTTCTGCAAGCGTGGATCGTTACCGTAACCCAATGCGCAGAAAGATTCCACGATGTTTTGCAGACCTACGCGCATAACCTCAAACGGATAAAACGTGTCAATAGTTCGCCAGCCCTCGCGGGCGTTCAAAATCAAGGTGTTCGGATTATCCGTCCTGTAAAACAGATTGTGACTCCAAAAATATTCAAGCAGAGCTTCTTCTATATCAGTTTTGACGCCTTGCTTCCTGCACTCGGCGCAGAACATCAAGGCGTACATATTGGCCTTCACGCAGCTTTTCGGGATACGATTCATTTTATCTGCACGGTGTAAGCAGAGGAAGCCGCCGTCCGGCAACTGCTTGTCGGTTGAATTGCGGATAATATCAGCAACACCGGGTTCATCGGCAAGCCCCAAACGAACCAATGCCCGCAGGCGCATATAATCGCCGCAACTATGTTCAAACTGATATGTGGTTCCAAAGTGGATTGCTTTTTCTTTATCCAGCGGAATATCCTCAAAGGTCAATCCGCATTCGGCAAAGGTATTCAGGTAATAGACAGACCATAATCCCTCGCGTTCTGTCCAATCGGCAGGCAAAAAATCATTGACCCATTCGATGACCGGCGATTTATCCGCCGCTTCGCCAAGCAGTTCGGTCTGTGTGCGGTATTTAACAGCGGAGTTATCGTCCTCTAAAAGCCATTGTATAACATCACTATTTACTATTACCACCACTCTTTATTTTAAATTCGCCCGCAATATATCAAGCCGTTCCTTCATGCAATAAGGAATCACCAATTTCGTAACTTCGTGGGCGGTAATACCTAAATTACATTGTCCCGCATAATGACTGCCGTGATAGACATCGCATGAATGATATTCTCCGCATTCTACGCAATTAGCGTATCCTTTCTCCTTGGAACAAGTATAGCTTCGGCAAAATTTATTGTTTCTTTTATTGCAGCCCGAACAGCGGAAAACACCTATTTCATTAGCAGGAGGACGCTCTATATCAATACCCGGAACACATCCATGATAACATACCCAATTCATATAAACGAAATTATCGCCTTCCGATAAATTGTTTTTATCGTATTCTTTACTTCCAAGGCACAAATCACACCGGTAACCGCAAGGAAAAACATTCGGGTCAGGATTAACTGTGAGCTGTTCAAACGGACGATGCCAACCGATAGGCACGGTTTTCTTTAATGCCTCGAAAACATTGTCCAATAAGGCTTCGTCCGCGATTTGGAAATCCTCATTTGCGATATGAATATAAAAAACGCCGTCGTCAAGCGTGGTAGAAATCAACTGTTCGCCGTCTGCGCTAAAAACAAGTGAAGATTTTCCGTCCCAAATTTCATCCGCCATATAGAAAAAGCGGATATGTCCAAGCAATTTAGAAAAAGCTGAGAATGAGCCTTTTAACAACGGTTCCAATTCTGTCGGCGGCGTTAAAATTCTTCCGTCGTCTGCTGTAAAATGCTTCATTTGATTATCTCCATCATGCGTCCGATATCTTCCGAAATCGTACCGCATTTGCCTTTTTCGATTAGAAGATTCTTCCCGGTCATAATATAAGTTGGAATCACGCGGACATTATCCCAATAATATTCGTTCATGCGGATACGGTAAGTTGAAACCGAAGGGATGAGGTTTTTCTTTGTTTTAGACTTGACAATCATATTGAACATCTTTTTCGCTACGTCACCCATCAGCATGATTACTTTGAGATTGGGAAACAGAGCGAGTTCAGCTTCCAATAACGGAAGTTGCGCCTTTATAATAGCGGGATTGGCGGTGTAACCTTCTTTCGGCGTTTTCAATGCAGCGGTGATATAAATACCCTTATCAAGAACGTCGCGCATATTTTTGACTTGTACGCCAGCGCCCTCGAATAAACCAAACGCGGTTCTCCTGTTTTCGGGGTCATGTGTATCGCTGTAAAACCAATCGTCAGGATTTTTCGGTACAACCTCGTTTATCATGATGACTTTGATGTTCGCCGGATTAAGCTCGCAATCAGGAAACTGCATCGCGTTTGGGTCGAGATTATTTTTTACGGCTGCTTCGGATAAATAGCGTTTTGTATTCATCATTTCGCCCGCCTCTTTAAATTTTTTTTATTTGTGTAGAACTCATCCAGCAGCGCCAGATAATCCGGCAATTTTTCCAGATCAGGTTGCCAAAACTCAAATACCGCGCCATCGCATTTCTCATAAACATTGCCATCCATCGTATAGGTTTTTCTGTGTTTACAACTACCGTCATGTTCGTTGCCGCAATGACCGCAATTACCGTGAGTGCCTGTAAACACTCCTTTGACGTGGGGCGGCGAATTTTCTATGTAAGTACGGTGCTTATCTATACCGCTGAAAAACATCCGTAGAACAATTCCGTTATCCCGCAGATAAAACCGAGCGGCGACCTTTTTTGCTTTAACACCTAATTTGTAATAAATCAGCATATGCCGCCCCCACATATAGCCTTTGTACCAACCGTTCGCTTCAAGTCCCCAACCGCGCTCCAACATGGCGGCATCAAAAATTACGATGAATGCCTTGTCATCTGCACTCACATAATCAAACCGAGATTCCTCAAGCAATTGTTTTATATCGTACTGTGTCATATTCCCGCCCTTGCTTTCTGCATCCAAAAATCGTCCTGCGCTTTCATCATAGCTTTAATCTCATCTACATATTCCTCATCCATCGGCGGCAACTCGATCAACTGACAGCCACACCGAAAAACTTTTTTACCGTCCGGGTATATGTATATATATCTTTCATCGTCATTGCACCGTCCGCAGACATAGTACCCGGTGTAGTTGCCGTCAAATGCCTCAATCACATTCTTTATGCCGAAACGGAACGGCTCCGAGTATTCAGATGTCGCAAAAAACACAAGCCTTAACTGAGCTTTCCCAACTTCACGAACTTGGCCGTATGCTTTATCAATGCAGGGATGGATTCTCATCAGAGTCCTTTTTACTTTACTCTTTAAAAAAGCAAGCTCGTCAACATTACCACCCGCTTTTTTTATCGGTTTAGGAGTATATCCAAGTTGGGCGGCATATTCCGCAATGGGACGATACACTGCCTTATCAGCCTCGTTCATTTTAGCGATACACGCATCAATAAGCGTCTGTAATTTTTCTGTTTGTGTCATTTTGCAGAACCCTCCAATACCTCAAATGTGAACGAGCAGGGATTCTCACCGTTTGAATCAAGCGGCGATGAATTTATTTCCTTTATCCGCAGTTTAACGCCAAGCGCGTTTTGGTAATGATAAAGAAAATGTCCGGCGCAACACCCACAATAAGTTTTGGAAACGGTAAATGGCTGTTTCAATTTTTTAATAGCACCGCAGGAACAGGTTGTTTTGCCCGTATGTACGCCGTTTTGGTGTCCTGACATGGTGATCCTAAATGAACCGTCATCGTTCAAATGCGGTGTCATCATGTATTCCACAGAGAACATCAACGCAAGCTTTTCGGCAAGCGGTTTGTCTTTATGCTCTTTGCCAAAGGCTTTGCAATCCGCGTCACGTTTCCCACCCTTGCAACAACCCTCCGGTTCCATGACGGCGAGTTTTTGCTCGTTAGTGAGCAGTTCATCCATTTTCTCTATAACAGCAATACGCGGAAAAACATTGTTGCCTCTGTCGTCAGCGTCAAAGTCCATTTGCGCCATAATTTCGGGCGAAATTTTCATTTTTGACATGGTTCTTCCCATTCGTTTGATGTTCGGCATATTTTAGACCCCCTCCACTTCAAATAAAAATTCGCATCTTTTTTTACCGCCGGAGCTGGACGAAGATGATACGACTTCTTTCAGTAGTAGCTTCACGCCAAGAGAGCGTTGGTAATTAGCGCGGATATGACCACCGCAGCAACCGCAGAATGTTTTGGGGACTTTATAGGAATCAGGCAGTTTTTTGATAAATCCGCAAGGGCAATTACCCGTTCTCAGGTTTTCCGACCCCCACCAAACCGAAAGCGTACCGTCGTCATTCAAATGGCTGGGGGCTTTATGCGGTATATTTGCTTTATTTAATAATTCCACTTTTTCCGCAAGAGTTTTTCCTGCGTGTAGGGTTCCGAACGCACGGTGCGGAGCTGCGGGGTTTCCCGTCTTGCAACAACCCTGCTCCTGCATGATGGCAAGGCGCTGTTCTTCTGAGAGCAGACTGTCCATTTGGGTTATGAGTTCCATGACAGCTTCCGCCCCGCCCGTTTCAGGGGTATTGAACAGAGCGATTGTTTCTTCCGGGATTCCTTTTTTACGCATTGTTTCCGGGATTTGTTTAAGTAGATTCGGCATAATCCGCACTCCTTTGTGAATGATAGATTTTTGCGAGGCTGGTTAATTCTCCGACTATATTGGGATTCCATGTGACCTTTTCAATTAGCCAGTCACACGGGAACTCATGGCATAACCCGCAAAACTGAATCTTGTGTTGTTTGGCGCATTTATGTACCGGACAACCTTTCGACCCGGCCCATTCCTTACAATGACCGTCTGATTCGATACACCCTTCGCATAAGCCGTCCTCTTTTTTCTTGCAACCAACACAACATTCACCGCAAGCCGTGATTTTCGTAAAATCAATAGTTTCCATTTACCACTCTCCGGCGATCCTGCCGCCGTCAATCACCAAGCTGTGTCCTGTGACAAAAGATGAATTATCCGAACACAGCCACATAACGGCGTTCGCCACTTCTTCCGGCTGTCCGACCCGGTTCATAGGGTGCAGGCTGCCCAACTTTTTTATCACACGGTCATTCCAATCTTTCGTCTGTATTGCGCCGGGACAAACACAGTTAATACGGATATTTTTATCGGCGTTTTCCAACGCGGCGGTTTTGGTCAAGCCGATAATACCGGATTTGCTGACATTGTACGGCATATCGCCAGCCCGTCCGATCAGACCGCTGATGGATGAAGTGTTGACAATGCTTCCGTGTCCCTGCTTTTGCATTTGAAGAATTTCGTATTTCATGCAAAGCCAGTAACCTTTCAGATTCGTGTTAATTGTTTTATCCCAAATTTCTTCAGTACAATTCACGGTCGATTTGCTGATAATGACTGCGGCATTATTGTGGGCGTAGTCAATAGAACCGAAAAGCTGGGCGCAGCGGGAAACCGCATCCGACACTTCCTGTTCTTTTGTGACGTCCGCTTTATGTGCGACCGCTTTACCGCCGAACGCAATAATTTCATCAACAGCAGCATTCATGCCGTCAATATCAATGTCAATGATAAACACGTTCTCGCCAGCTTTCGCAAAAGCAATCGCGGAAGCACGTCCAATACCGGAAGCCCCTCCTGTGATAAATACCGCTTTACTCATCAAATTCGCCCTCCTTTGGTGTTATTAGATGAATTTTTATTCTTTGACTATCGGCACATACATTTCCATAAATTGATCTGCACCTTGCTTGTAAAACTTAATAAGCATAGATGTATTTATTCCGCCAATATCAGCGGATGTGACCGACAGTTTATTTTTTCTCACCCATAGACATATATAATCCCAAGCGCGTATAACGGAAAATGCAAACGGATTTGAAACCGTAATCATGGCGTAGCTGCCTTTCGGTATTGAAGTAAAACTATATCCGTCGTTTGGTGTCCCGCAAGCCGCTTTGTCGTCAAAATAAAACCAAATTCCATTGTTTGCACCCATTGGCGTAAGATTATATGTATGGGCATATTTATCAAGCCTTTTTATGTCAGCGTAGTCGTCAAGACTAAAATCATCTATATCCAATTCTTCATGTATAAGATTTATTGACACGACATTTCCGCAACGCAGCAGATTTTCTTCGCCCCACCCTGCACCCCTTGTTTCTTTTGCGCTGTGTGCCATGTGCTTGGAGTTAAGGTCGATAAGATATAGCAAATCATTTATATCATTATCGTCTAAATCTCTCTCCCCAATATCGTTTATTTCAAGCCAAACACTATTGCACATCCAAATAAGCCGCTCTCTTACGAAAAAATGATGTTGCAGCCAGCAAATCTGTTTGTCACCGTAATATCCGCAATGCTTGCAACGACTCGCTTTTAATATTCTCGCGCGTATGTTTTCGCCGAACTCGTCTTGCCTAAGCAGCAACTCGTGTACCATTGGTGAAAAAAACATATAGCGGACAGAAAGCGCACCATCCTTTGAAAAAAGGGCGCATAACGGTTTACCGCGTTTTGGATGCTTCCGAAAATAAAGTGACCATTCATTTTTATCTTTGTTTTTAGGCAAAATGCCATAAGGTTTATATATAGGGTGCTTTTCTGCGATATGTTCGCACAAAGCCTCGGTTATTAACCGGCCGGTATCATTTAGAGAATCTAAAAAATCTGTGTAAACATACTCTTTCATGAAAATCTCTCCGTTCCTTTTTCATTATACAGCATATAATCTGACGACAGCATGTCATATTATAAATATTTTTTTACGGTTTTCAGCGTTTTATTTTTTATAATTTCCCGGATATGCTCCGGCTCCAAAACCTCAATGTATTCACCATAAGATAGGATTGTGCCGCACACCCAATCGTCCTCGGGCCATGTGACCGTCACAATAAAACTGCCGTCCGGTTGTTTCTCCGCCAAGTCCTCGTCAAACTCGTCATATACACGGTAAATCATTTCCGGCGTGATTTTCAATTTAAGGGTTACATCGGGTTTTTGACGACTGGCAGGAACGGGCGATGGAGAGATTGCCAAGAAATCACGCTCTGTAAACTGTTCATCCGTCACAGTCAGATTCCTGACCCGTGACAGTTTGAAAAGGCGTATATCCTGCCGTATTAAACAAAACCCTTTTATATACCACGCCTTTGACTTGAACCAAAGCTGGATTGGTTCAACACGTCGGTGTGTTTTTTCGCCGTAAGTGCTGAAATAATCAAACTCCGCAATTCGGCGTTCTAAAATAGCAGTTTTGAAATCATTAAACGTCTTACCGTTTGAATAGCTCCAATCGGAAAAGTCTACCTCCAGCCACCGGATAGTGTTCTTGTTGAAAATTGCAGACAGCTTTTTTAATACCTGATCCGTTTCAGCCGTTTTAACGCTGGAAAGTCCTTGTAAAGCGGACAAGATTTCGTTTTGTTCCTGTTCGCTTAAAATAGATTTGTTCAAAACATAATCAGGCAGCAGACTGATACCGCCGCCTTTGCCCTTTTCCGTGTAAACGGGGATTCCGGCAAGCGAGAGCGTATCCACGTCACGGTAGATGGTTCGCTGCGACACGCCGAAATGCTCCGCCAATTCCTTAGCGGTCGCAATCTTTTTATTCAATAGAATATAAATAATTTCAAAAAGCCGGTTCATTTGCATTATCGCTCACCACCGAGACTATTATATCACGATAATATGACAACTGCACGTCATATTATAAAAATTTTGCAAATAAAAAACTGCCGGGGTTTATTCCGGCAGTTAATATGATTTGATTCTACTACAACTCCACACTAAACAGATACCCGAACCGATGCGCTCCGCTTCCCGTAAAGAAGCCTTCCAAAAACACCTCCGCTGTCCAATACGCCCCCGGATAGGGAATATGTACGTTATCGCCCAAAATTTGATCGCGGGTAAACTCATACGCCGCATCAAAATAATTCCCGTCAAAATTCGGACTGGAATACACAGCATATCCGGCGTGTTCGGTCGGTACCTCGTAGTAATCGTATTCTTCCGGTACAGGTGTATCGGCTTTGCAAAAGTATCCCATCATGTTACATTGGTTTACGTTGACTTCGCCGCCATGATGATGTTCCAAGTGACAGAGTGCGGTGATTTCCGTTCCGTATTCGGGCAGCATTTCTATCAATTCCGGCAGGGCTTCAGCAGGACGGGCGACATGGATTTCGGGATTTTTGGCAAATTCCTTGCCGATAAACCGTACCTTTCCGATTTCAATATACTCAAAGCTGTCACGGTTAATTTTATGCCCATGCTTTTTCACTACTTCGGGCATAAACAGCGCCCATTGCACAGCGGCGTCGCAATCTTTTAGATAATTGATATATCCCATATCGGTTGCGTGCATAGAACCGGCGGGGTATCCCGCTATTTTTTCACGAACACTACGCTCCAGCATAGTCGAAAAATCGGAAAACATTTTGGCAACCGTTTCTCGTAGGCGTTCATCGCCCGGTTTCCCCGACAATTCTTCATCAAACCTATCTAACGCTCCAAAAATAGCGGCATTGACGACGCCGGACGATTCAAGCTCCTTTATATAGGCACGAAGTTTCGCATTCTGTTCTTTGAACCGCGCGAATACGCCCTGCATTAGAATCTGTTCGTTTTCAGCGAGTTTATCGCCCGTCCATTCGGAATCGTCAAGCACCCACGCGGATAATGCGTCGAAAACCTCTTGATTTTGTCCTCTTGCCTTAATCGCCCAATCTATCAGTTTGTTATAGATTTCGGCGCTTGTCGGTTTATTGCTCTTTTGTCCGTCGATGACGTTCCAGTCGATCAACAGAAGATCGTCGCTGAGATTACGGGACATAACAAATCCACCTCCTATGGTTATGTTAATCGTCAGCGGATTAAACAGCTTTATCTTATTCCGCTGCACCTTTGACGGAGGGATGCCGTGAAACCGCGTAAACGCCTTTGAAAAACTCTCTTGCGTTTCGTACTGATACCGCATAGAAACATCAATGATTTTACTGTTGGGCTTTAATAAATCCTGCGCCGCCATTGAGAGCCGCCTGTTGCGGATGTATTCACCGATGGTCATTCCCATCACTAAATGGAAAACAAGCTGAAAATGCGAGCTTGACGAATAGGCTCTACTCGATATTTCATCTATGTTTATATCGTCGGTCAGATGGTTCTCGACATATTGAATCACTTTCGTTAGATTCTGTATCCAGTCCATATAGTACCCTCCCTCCATAAAAGAATTATACAACATCAAGCCGGTGATTTCATGTCTTAGAATACGGAGTTTTGTCAGATTTATAATGCTCCAACGCGTCTTTCACATTTATTCCGTCAATCGTCATGCCGGATATGTCGCAATCAATTAATATGCAGTTTTCAAAATCGCTGTTTTTAAATGTGCTTTCATTGAATCTTGCATGGCGGAAATCTCCTTTGTCAAGTCCTGTTTCGTAAAACCGGCAACGCTCCATCCAAGTGTCATAAAACGTGGCTTCGGACATATTGCAATCGGTTATACGCCAGTTTGTCATTTTGCCATCGTACCAGTCAAGCCTGTCAGTACCAAAAAACCGGAATGAAACGCCGTCCATAGAACCGTCCAACAAAGCAAACCGATAACGGCTGCTGTTATAAACCTCGTCATGGGGCTTGAGCATTTTTATACAGCGGTTCCAACGGGCATCTGTATAGAAAGTGAACCCGTTATCTTCTGCGAATTGGCGCTTTTTACCTTCCCAATCAAAACAAAAATGATCCATATTATTTTCGGGTTCATTTGGAAAGTAAATATTCCAGCATAGAATGTCAGAATGTTTTTGTTTCAACAGCTCAAACAGATAAATGTTATTATCGGGGTCGCTATATGCCAAACAACGAATAAGCATGGCTTCCATACCGACGAAACCCAAATTAACCGCGCCGATGCACTTGCCTTTTTGCATGATTTTATAAGAATATGCGCAATCCGGCAAAGTTGAATGATACTCGATACCAAAGGATTCAAGCAGTTTGTCTATTTCTTTGGTATTGCTGTAACAGCGTTTCACAACCTCAGTTACTTCCGACACATCCTCCCGTATCACCAATTCAAGTGAAAGGTCAATGCCGGTCATATCCACAATCAGCTCCGGCGGCGTTTCAATGGCGATTTCCTTTACCGGCTCCGACATAACGATTTTCAAGGCATTTTTCAATTCTTCCGATTCAGTGCTGTGGGTGGTATCAAGGTATTGATACACGCTGTCCATATCCTGACGGTCTTTCAACATATTGAGAAGCTGCCGCAAAATAACACCGAGCGCGTTTAACTGTTCTGTTTCTTTCTTTGTTTCGTCCAAATGATCGGTAAACACAGAGATAATCTTCGATAATTTTTCAGAAGTAAATATCTCCTGTATGGACGGAATGGAAAGCCGCAGCTTGCGAAGCAAAACGATCTGCTTGATTTTAAGCAAATTTTCATCATCGTAATAACGGTAATCGTTTTCGGCGCGGCTGCTTTTCAATATACCCGCGTTTTCCCAATAGTGCAGAGAGCGGTGGGAAATCCCGAATTTGTTTGTGACATCGCCAATTTTCATCAACGAATTTTTATTTGTTTGCATAACCAAGACACCTTCCTTTGCGTTTTTATTTCATTATAAAACCTTACGCAAGGTAAGGGTCAATAGGGGTTTGCTGAATACTTTAATTTTCTTCTTTCAGTTTTATAGGCGCATACAGATTCATTTGATTGTAGCCAAGCCCTTTTTTGATTTCATCGTCTACGAAAATCATGTGTCCCATCAATAAGCGGTCGCTGTCAATAATAAAATTCGTGTTTTCAAGCCATTTTTCTGTTTTTCTTCTCACCTTGTCATGGCTTTCACCATCGCCGTCTACGCTGACCGCAGCGGCATACAACCCACCGGGATATTCGATAATTTGATATGGGTGCGTATCGGCTTCCGTTACCTCGTCCTTGATTGCCCAAATCCATTCGGCTTTTCCGTCTTTACCATACAGGAAATCGGGGGCATCGAAAATAACGGATTTGAATAAATGACTGTGTGCTTCTTGCCACGGACCGAACCCTCCGCCAAAAAGTTCTTCAAATGTCATAAGCCCCGATGTTGCCGCTCTGAATTTGGGTATCCTGACAATCATGATGTCCGGCACCTTGTTGTCCAGCTTCTCCGTGACTTCCAGCAAGCGATTCACGTTTGCCGCATTGCCCTCGTAATCCACATTGACAAGCTGAGTTTCAATCTCCTTCGCTTTTTCATATAACAACTTAACATCGGATTCCTTGCCGAAATCAGCCTGTTCAATCTGCCGTATGAAGTCCAGTACAATCTCTTTCAGTTCGTGCAAGAGGGAGACTTCCTCATCAATGGCATCGACCTTTTTCCCAAGCACCTCTAAAACGACTTCTGAGCCGGATGTGTTGAATATCCGTTGGATATCCTTGATACTTATATTCAATTTACGTAAGATTAAGATTTGCTCAAGCCGCTGGATGGCAGCTTCATCGTACAACCGATAGGCGTAATCATCGCTCCGGGTGCTTGTGATAAGCCCCATGTCCTCATAATATCGAAGTGTACGGGCGGATATATCATACTTGACGGATACATCCCGGATTTTAATTAGTTCATTCATACAATAAATTCCTTTCCGTTGGTATGAAATCAGTATAAACTATTCCCCAACGGCAGAGTCAAGGTATTTAAAATAATTATTTGGTTGTCAAATTTCCCGCTTTTTCATCCACAGAGAACATATACCCAAAGCGGTAATTCCCTTCATGCGGGCGGCCGGCCGTATATACCTCCGCGTGCCAATACGCGTGCGGGTATGGGATTCCTACGCCGTCCGCCAGTATTTTGTCGCGTGTGGCGTAATAGGCCGAACCGAGCGCGCCATCATATTCGGCGGTTGTATATACGGCATACGCGGCATTCTCTGTCGGCACGTCGTAATAATCATATCCCTCCGGCACAGGCGTATCCGCTTTGAAAAAGCGCCCTGCAAGAAAGTGATTTTCGGAATCTACCTCATTCCCGTTATGGTGCATCATCGAACAAGGTTCGGCGATATCCGTTCCGTAATCGACCGCTAATGCTTCCAAATCGGGCATAAACTCACCGCTTCGCGCCCATAAGTCGTCCCATCCTTCATTTGTGCGCGATGCGTTGATACCGATAAACCGCACTTTGCCTAATTTGATGTATTTAAAACTATTACATACCAGTTTTTCTTTTGCCATACCTTCTGTCAGAATCCGCACGATTTCATCTGTAACTTTGGCGAACTCACGGATTTTCTGCACGATTTTTCCGCGCTTTTCCTTGTCTTGCAACACGCCCAGTGTTACATTGAAACCGCCTCCGAGAGCTTCCAAGTCCGTGCCGTTGTCGTTATTCCACATAGCGCCGATGCGCTTGTAAAGGCGGCTGATTTCTTCCAAAAAGGTCATATCGGGATTGAGTTCCCGCGCTTTATCCAAAAATCCATAACAGCAGCTTCCATTGGTGGCGAGAACGCAAATAAAATTATTATACATTCCCCAACCGTCAAATTCTTCCGGTTTCATGCCGTCAAAATATCCGTTTTCGATATTAGCTGCCCACGCGCGGAAAGCCTCTGCTCCGAAATAATGGCCGTCTGTTTGAGTGGTTAATATTTCGGGCAGGCTTGCGAAAGCATCACGATAAATTTGTTTTAGATCCTTCTGATCCTTTTTTTCACCAACGAAAATCCAGCCGCTGTTTTTACCATCTCCCTCAAAACTCAGGGCTTTTTCGAGGCTTATACGTTGCGGCTCGTTATTGTCGCCCGAAATATATAATAATGTCTGTCCGTTTTCTTCATACCCGACAAAAACGCCGACTATATTTGCCCCGGCTTCATTACTGTTTTGCCAAACGATTACGGGTATCCCCTTGTCGATATAGCTCAACAAGGTTTGCAAATACATTTCTTTATTTTTTCGCAATATATTCCCTGAAATAAAACTGCTTGCGTAACCGCATTTTTCGAAAATATCTTCTGCAAATGAAATATCCACTTTGTCTATATAATAACTGCTACGGGCATCGCCGCTGTAGTTCCCGCTTTTAGGATAATGCTGCGTAAATACATCGCCCGTCAGTCCTGCGAAAAACCAATAGTTATAATCCGGCTCGTTTAAGGCTTCCATCACATATTTTGCGCAAGCGTTGAACCAGTAATTTTCGCCGTGTTCGCTGGTAACAAGCCGGTGAATCGTGGGGATAATATTGTTGCTTTGCTTAGTAATCATGACAAGTCCTTCTTTCTCGATTTTATTTTTAGGGGTGTACGCAAGCTGCGACACCCAAATTTTACGGAAATATTTCATTCCTTGCCCGTTTGAACCGATAATGATAGATTGGGCTTCTTCCCGATTCAGATCAAGCGTCATATATGGGAAGTTTACGCCGCAATAACGCAATTCACCGCCTATGAACACCGCTAAATGCTTCGCGCCGATAATCCATGTTAAGCGGCTGTATTCACCGATTTCAACCGTACCGCGTCCCGGAAAGTTATAAAAATCATGGAATATCGGTTGGTGGAATTGCAGGGCTTCTCCGGGAGAAATCGTCCAGTTGTTCATGTTTATACCGAATCTATAACTCAATTCGTTGCCGTGATATAAAATGATGCTGCCTTCCGTAGCGCCAAATCCATATCTTGCACCTTCACCTATTTTAAACTCCAAATCAACCCGAAACGGCAGCTTGACTGCTACATTCGTGTTCAACACCCGTGTACTGATCCAGCCTGTATATTCAACTTCGCCGTTTTCCATAACGCGATAATGAGGGCTATTGATGGGTGTGAGCTTGTCCAGCGGCACATCAACTTCCCACAAAACCGGGTTAGCCGCTTCTATTTCCGCAATGGTAATGTCGGTTATTTCTTTCGGCGGGTCGAACAACGCGGGGTCTGCCATACGCTTTTTCACAGGTACAAGCAGAGCGACAAGCTCCCGTTTTTCATCAGGAGAGATCAGGTTTTCCAGCAGAGCCGGATGGCGCAGGCTGCCGTCATTTTGATAATCTACCTGATAATATTTGTTGTCGTCAAAGCTACTGATAAGGGAGCGGAAGCGTTCACCCAAATCCTCGTCAAGATAGACGTTTGCCGCCGCGAACAAGCCGCCGTCAAAGTTAAAACCAAAATATACGCTATCGTTTGTAAAATCGTCGGGGACGCGCAATATTATCACTTCGCCAGACTCGTTTTGAAACTCAAAGCGTTCATGGTTGCCCGGTAAAAATCCATTTTGCTGTATATAACATGAAAAACCTTCTGTATCGGATTCTTTTGCATTTTCTTTCAAATATGACGATATGACACGCATAGAGGGAAGCGAAAGGATAGAGGATTCAATGGGCTTCCCCAACCGTTCGCTGATGTTACTCAAATCTTCATAAGTAACGGGTTTTCGTTCCTCCATTAGCTCAAGCTGCTTGTCCATTTCCTCATACAACAACGGGATAGCGGAAATTTTGGTTACACCGTTATCAATCATGGTCTGTAAAAAATCGCCGACAATGTGTTTAAGCTCGGCAAGCGCACCGATTTCATCATCAATGGCGTGGATACGGTTGACAAAGGTTTCAACGACCACGCTCATGCTTTCGCTTTCGTAAATCCGCAGAATGTCCTTGACGGGAATCTGCATTTTACGCAGCACGATGATTTGTTTAAGGCGTTCGATCGTTTCCGATTCGTAAAAACGGTACTTTTCAAATTCGGGACGAACGCTTTGAATCAATCCGATTTGCTCATAATAACGCAGGCTTCGGGACGACAACCCAAGCTGTGTCGTTAGGTCGGTGATTTTAATAAGCTCACTGTTTTTCTTATCCATAACGGCATAACCTCCTTCCGGTATATAATCGAAGATTACAAGGTTCCGGGGTATCCGTTCGAAATCTTTGATTTCGGCAACGGGTCGGGTCCTTATATTTCAAGTTTATCACTTGACCGTGCGTCAAAGTCAATAGGGTTTTTTATTATTTTTTCATTTTCAAAATTTCATCACGGGTAATCTTCGCCAATTCACAAAGCTTCTTTTCGTCGGAAAAGTCGGTGACAATATAACTGTTGTCTTTAATCCCTGTTTCGAGTGATATTCCGTTTACTTTTATATAAGCATCCCCAGCAGCGGTCTTTTTCAAATACCAATTGTCTACGCATAGCACACCCAAATTAACACCGTCCAGACAGATGTTATATGTTCCGAACATTTTCTTTGCCTTAATATCGCACGCGGCTTTTAATTTTTCACACACAAAATCCTGAAAATCCATTTAACTGTCCTCCGATTCAAAAATTGTTTCAAACACCCTTATTTTATGATCCCCCGTACTATGCTGCAAATCGTATTCACTTCGTTCTCGCTCGTTATATCAAAACGCAGACACCGCGAATCTTCGGTTACAAAATTGCTGTATGACAGATTGCAAAGGGGAACGCCCTCAACCATCACGATATTGCTTTTCTCTTCACATTTGCCGCAACTGACACAATCGAATAAATCTATGTTGTGATTGATACTCTGCGGCAACGAGGTTCTTTTCGTTATCAAATCCTTTGCCGCTTCAAACGACAGCGGCAGCCGGATATTCAAGCGATCAACATTTATTCCGAATTTGCATATCGTCTTTTTATTTTGCTTGAAAGTTACAGTCCTGTTCGGGAATACATAGGGATTGAATGACGAATCGGCGATAAGACCGCACTCGTCCTGCATGACGCGAACAAGCTCTTCCCATATTTCACTTAATGCCCCCAACGTGTTAAGAACGCTTGGTTGCGTGGGATTCTGATTGATATTTCCGGTTAGGATAAAATAATAATCAGCAAGCATAAAAACGACTTTGGCGGGCATTTCTTTTTGCTTCTCCTGTTCGGTTAATCGGTGGGCGATAAATTTTATCGCCTCAACGAGATACCTGCCATTCTCATAATAAACGTGAAAGCTATCGCATCGTTTATAATCATCGGCCTTTTTTTCTCCTTTGAGATAGCTGAAGTAGAATCCGTACTTTTCGAGCATTTCAAAAGGAAATGTCACAGATTTTTTATATTCGTTTTTGAACAATGATTTTCGGACGGATAAATATTGCGTTTCGCCTTCTGAGCATAATTCACCGACTGTGGCAATCGCAAAAAGGCAATCCAGCGTATAGGTCAGATTGTGGTAATTTTCGAGGTCATCGGTCATAATTCCGATTTTCGTTCGTTCGCTGGGAACGGTTGATATTTCATAAAAGTGCCAATCCTGATATATCGTACGTAAAAGGTCGCTGTATTCTATGAACCCTGCAATCACGGATTCCGGCAGAGCGACAGCGCTTTTTATGGTTGGCTCGTAATCGCATACATTTCGGAGATAAAATGTCGCTTGATTTTTAATGGACATTATTTCGCCTCCCTTTTCTTTATCGGTATCATCAAATCAATCTGTCTAAATTTATCAACTTCTCCCATTGAGAAGCCGGAAGCATACCAGTTCCAATAATTTAAGTGTTCTTCTATCCAACCGCAAGTCCACTTTTTACCATCATGTTCAACGCCGTTAACTCCCTCTATCGTATACCAGCGAAAATCGTAGCGTTCATTATTGCTCACCCATTCATGCAGACGTCCCCATTCATCCCATTCACCCATTTGTATGGTGCGAACCGCATAAACCCCGCCAACAAAATGCTTTCTGGTCAACGGTGCGGGTACTTCCATATCATCGGGTATAGTCATATAACGCTCGTATCCGTGACCTTCTCCGTGTACAGGCTCATCCGGGTTGTTAAACCCATAATGGCGTGAAGCGGAATACAGATTTTGAAGGTTTGAGTCCTCTATAAATTTATCTATCATTTCAGCGGTAACTAATTCCGGTCCAGGTTCTGTACCCTTCGCATATGCTGATGCGACCATACTTGGCGGCAAGTATACAATCCTTACATCACGGTCGGTGAGCTTGTTCAATTTTTCACTTGCCTGTTCCAAGTCTACCGCCGTTTTTTCTTCTTTAAGCGGAATTTTCTGCACAGTAAGCGCGTCTACGGCTTCCAACAGAGCGGTATCGTCCAGCAAATTCAACTTGATGTCCTGATTGATACTTTCTTTTAAGCGTGTAATAAACGTGTTGATAATATCCCGGATAGTGGATAACGCGGTGATTTCATCGTCCACTTCGGCAAGGCTCTGTTGAAAAGCATCTATGATCGCCGTTGTGTTTTCGCTTTTCAAAACCAAAGCGATTTGTTTGAGCGGTATCCGCAGTTTCCGTAATACAAGGATTTGTTGTAAGCGGGTGACAGTCGCTTCATCGTAGGTTCGGTAAGCGTAGTCATCCTTTTTGACGCTCTCAATCAACCCGATCTGCTCGTAGTATCGCAGAGTTCGGGTGGAAAGGTTCATTTCTCTTGAGATTTCGGTAATTGTGGTTAATTTCATAATGGTTTATCCTCTCTGAATTTAGTCCCGGTGAGCCGAGCTACATCCAGTATAAAGTGCGACGTCGCGTCAAAGTCAAGGGGTGATTTTGTCGGCGGTAAATTTATCAACTTGGTTTATGCGAACGTCAACCATGCGTTTTAGTATTTTAATATCCTCATCGGTATAAGCGAGGTTTTTTGAACCTCTGCGGTATTTACTGACTGTGGGATGACAAGCAGAAGAAAGTCTCCTTGCTCCACGGATTTCTACCCATAATTGGCAGCGTTCATTTACCTTTTTTATACCGTTGCAAGCGTTACACACGCGGATTCCGCCTTGAATATATTTGACAAGCTCATCGGCGTCGGGTTGGCTTTCGGCAACCGCTATAAATCTTTCTAATTGACCGGGGATGCGTCCCCCGTTGTCTAATCGATACGGAACTAAAACGCCGAAGGGATGGTTGAGAAGCTCAAGCGAGTACAGCTTTTTATAAACGTAGCGAAAACCATAAGGTCTTTTTTCTACTTTCATGCTCTTTTCAAGAGCGTATCCATGCAGTTCAAGGGCAAATGCCCGCTCTACATTTGATAATGGGCGGAGCAAATCATCAAGCGTCAAAATAATACGTTTGGCAAAAAGCCGGAAATCACGGCGGTCGAGATAACCGTCCAAATTTTGTTTGCGCTCTTTTGCAAGTCTGGCAAGACGCGGGAAGTATTCAAAAAACAAAGGATAGCGTTCGTTTGACCATGCGTTCAAATCCTCGTCGTATTCAAATCCAAATTGCGGTATCTTTTGCAAATAGCGCGAAAATTCATCGCTGTGTTTTTTCATCGGCTTGCTGCCGGTTGTAAGCCACGCTAAATAATCCCCGGTATACCAACGCGGACGTTCTGTGTATTCCTCCGGGTGATTATACATATCTTTCAATATTTCCATAGTACAATCGTATATTTGCTTACAGCCCTCACGGGTTTCCTCATTCTCAACATCGGCAAGAGAAACCTCCAGCGGTACAATGTGTGTGCTAAACTGCCAAATGATGCGTTGATATTCACTTGAAAACTCCGTTTGATTTGGGTTAAAGAACATCGGAAATCCCTCCTTCTATGTCCTTAAAATAATCCTTTGCAAGAATGGCGTAATAAGCGGCCGTCGGGCGGTTTTTCTCCATCGCTCAAAATACGGCCAATTTTCCGTAAGTATAATAGATATGTTTTTATCAGGATGATCGAGCAGAAGTCTGTCTTTGTACAGTAAATCGTCGAGCAAATCCTTTGTGAAACCTTTTACCCGCGATTGCAACGTCAGCTCCGCGTTTCTGCCGCAAATATCAATAGGGTCAAATTGGATACAACCAGTTTGACGGATAAAATTGAGAATACCTTGTTTCCCGGCGAATTTATACTCGCCGAGCAAACCTTGTTTTAGTAACATGAATTGCCGTGCCTGACGGCTGGTTAGAGTTATCATTGTTTGACTCCCAAGTATTTTCGCATAACACAGCCGTTACCAAGCTGCTTATGAATACCAAAACCGCATTTTTCAAACAGCGCGACCGTTCCGTGGTGGGCGGCGTACATATCACACGTCCCAGAAGGCGGATAACCTTCGATGAAATCATAGCCGTCAGCCTCCGCGTCAGCGCAGATGCGTTCAAGCATCTTTGTAGCAATTCCTTTCCCACGCACATCCGGCGCGACAAGGAAGCAAACGGCAGACTTTACTTTTTTATCATCGTTCAATTCCCATAACTCTGATTTTACGTTTTGTTTTAGCGCGGTATAGCTTGTCTTGTCGTTCACGTTGCTCCAACCAACGACTTTACCATCCGAATACGCAAGGTATCCTTGTGATTTTCTATTCTGCACAAATTGTATTGCCCGCTCACGCCAAGGATTTCTCCTTCCGTCATCTTCGGCGTCCCATGCGGATTCAAAATGAAAAGCCAGACAATAACATTGCGACCAGTCCGGATGGTCGGCAAAAGCTACATTATCAAAAAAATAGAGATAATCGTTAAGCAATTTGGGTGTGAAACGGCATATATCAATTTCCATGTTCAGAACTCCTTTTCCTTGATAGCGTTTTCAATATTTTATTCAGACATTATCATTCTCTCCGATAAAATCAATCTCATATTTAGTGCCATTATGGAACAAAATACCGTCCGTCAGACGAACACGCAGCAAGCAGGTATTCGGGTCGTTCTCATTGGTATGCCCGTTATCGTACCATTCCGCAAATGCTGCCCGCAGCTTTGACATGATCTCCGCATTTCTCCCGTCACGCACCCAACCGAGGTTTTCTCCTATACCATGCGCCGTGAACCATTCACCGCAAACGGCGACCACCGGGTTATTTTCTATGTGTTTCATTTTATTTGACAACGCATAGGTAACGGCGTAAAACGCACCGTCCTCGTAATAGCTGTTTACAATGCGAACGGCGGGGCGATTGCCGTTTATCGTTGCAAGGGAAAGTAGAGTGTCGTGACCGAACCGTTCGGTCATCAGAGATAAGGCTGGGTCGTTTTTCTTGCTCATATTATCAAATCCTCTCTTTGTGTATTTTCCAATCTATCTTGTTTATTGGTGTTTAACTATTATATTTTTTATCTCATCAACAATTTGCTCAACAGTTTTATTATCAGTATTGATAACATAATCGCCGGGATGAGGATTCATTCTTAGCCATTGAAATGATACTTCGTTATTGTCGCTGCGGCTTTTATGGCGTTCAACCAATGTTTCTTCGGTGCATTTTAATGTGAACGCTATAACTGTGTAATCCTTTGCGGTAATATCTTTCAGTATCGCCGCTCGAATATCTTCGCCTATCACTACCACAGAGGAAAAAATAACATAATCAAACTTTGAATTTAGGTAGGTGGACAGCGCAAAAGACATGGTTTTATCGCCGTTACGCAATCGCGGGTCGGCAATCGAAAAAGGATTGACACACCACGCCCAATCGCCGTCAAAATACGCGCTGTTTTCGTATGACTCAAAAAGTTTTTCTGCCACAGCGGTTTTCCCAACGCAGGGCGAACCTGTTATGATTATTAACTTTTGTTCTGTTTCTAATGCTGGATACACCTCAAAACCTCCTGTTTATTCGTTTATAATTTCGGCGCAAATATCGCCTTGAATCGTTTGATAATCTATAAAGATATTATAGCGTTCGGGCTTAAACATTAAAACGCACACCCCATCGTCATCCGGGCCGTTGAAATGGTCTGCCAATTCAGCGTACCACATTTGTTTTTTGGTTTCTAAATCGGTAAGGATTTCGATTTTCCCCATTAAGGATATGCCCGAAAAACTTTTGTTTTCAAATAAATATACGCAAGCACGAGGGTCTTTTCTTATGCGGTTCGGTTTATTTGCGTTAATTCCCGTGCAGAAAGCAATCCATGTCAATCCAGCGGCTCTTGAAGCCGTAATCATTGAAGCGGATGGATAACCAAACTCATCTGTCAACGCCATAACCCAATCGAACGTAAGCCCCGATTCTCGCATATGTGCGGTACATTTATTGATTAAATCCTCGGCTTTTTTCAATAATTCTTTGCTCATAAAATGCTCCTCCTATTTTTGTGCAACGGCAATCTTGTTTCCGTCAGGGTCGGCGAACCAAAACGAATACGCTCCCCACGGTTGTCTTTCGGGTGGCGACACTACCTCAATTTCGGGAATTTCCCGCAGCAACCGCTCGTATTCCGCATCTAAATCCTCGACAAAGCATTGTAGCCAAATATTTTTATCCTTTGCCCGCGGGCCGCTCGCATCCGTTTGTTACCTCGCCCGGATCATAAACGGCAATACTGCCGAAACCGTAATGGCTTCCTTCGACAAACGGTTCTTCCCTAAAAACGATTTTGTAAAACTCCGCAAGACGGGGCGCATTGTCTGTTTCGATGCATATTCCACCAAACTTCATGGTTTTTCTCCTTTGCTGGCTTGTTTTAAAGATAGCAGATATTCCATCGCCTTTTTGTGACCTTCATGTCCGCTCGCAAAATGGAGGTAACTATCGCATGGGAAATCATTGCATTCGCCGCAATGATTTATCCCTTTTTCAACACAACAGTTTCGATAATGACAATCAACACAGATACCATGCTGATACAGAAACGCGTTGCTTCTCTCCACATTCCAGCAACCTGTACACAAAGGAGCTAATTTCACAACTGCCTCAGCGGTATCATCTTCGCCTATCCAACCTCTATCTTTAAACCAATCAATTATAAGCTCCGCCGACTGCATATCGTGTTCCGTTGTGACTTTGTATGAGCCACATTCGTTGCAATCAATTCCGCAAGCTGCTAATTTAAGTTTCTTCATTGTCAATCCTCCCGAAACGCCCAAGTTTCGCTAACATTCCCATTGTGCGGGATGCTTCACCTAAAATTTGCAACTTGCGGAATCCTTCGCCTTCGCCGAGCGGCCAGCCTAATGGCCACCTGCCGTCATCGCTTTGCTGCTTCATCCGATACAGGAGCGAATCGTCCACTAAATCTTTCACCACGGGATATACTATATTGTCCGGTGAATTTATTGAATCACAGGGTAAATGCACATAATCAGCATCCGATTTAGCGTAATCAAGCTCCATAAAGGCGGTTGGATTCTGACATAAAATCGCCGTCAGTTTTTCAGCTATATCTTTGTCTTTCAAGCAAGACACAAACCATTGGAAATACTCAAAATCATATGGAGTTCCATCATCAAAAATTTCTTTTTTATAATAGGGCGAGTTTTCATCCCAATACCGCAGGATATACTCTACCGGATATTTGATAATATCCTGATACAATTCTTCCGGCACAAGCTCGGAATAAAGCGCGACAAACGCCGCAAAGCACGCTTTTTCATTGGCGTCGTATTTTCCAATTCGTTCGTCTTCATTTTCGATTGGAATGATAGCATCACCCCTATATCTGACCCAATGGTTATAAACACCGTCATTTACTTCCGGCACGGCGGGGTCGCCCCAGTTGCCGATTTCCGGGTGGTATCGTTCCAATATATATTTCATCATGTTTTGAATAACCGGATGATTGACAGACGGCTTTTCTTTAAGATTAAGGATATATCCGATAGCGATTTCAGTGCTTTTTAAGCACGGCCCCTGATAATCAAATTCATAAAAAAGACCGCCGAACCCGCCGTCATTGTGCTGATACTTCGCAAGCGCATCCATAAATGCGCCTGTATCTTCGTCCTCAAAATTGTAGCGGAACCACGCACGGTTGATGTCATCCGAATTGGCGAATATGTAGTCACGAGCTTTTATAAAATTTTCATGGGTTAGTTTGGTCATAAAGATTTCCTCGCTTTATCTGTAATCTCTTTGATAAATGCGCCTTTGGCGGCGGTGTAGCCGTCACGGTTGTGTTCATAGTCATTGAACAAGCTACGCTTCAACTCTGCGTATTTGGCGGCGGCTTCGGGATGTGAAATCAAGTAATCCCGAAAATACAGCTCGTCCCAATCGCCGGGGTTTCTTACATGGATGTGGTAAACTTTATCGGTAAACCCATCAGATAAATAACCTTTCAGAAACATAACCAAGTCATGCTCCGAGAGTGAATTGCCTTCTTTTCGCAGGCAAATATATTCACTTTCCGGCATTAGAGCAATCAATTCTTCAATGTCAACTGTTTCCGCGATTTCAAGCAGAATGTCAACGGTAGGTTTCGCCGTCAATCCGGGGACGGACGTGCTGCCGTAATGACTGATTCGGGCGATGTTATCTTTGCCAATCAATCGTTCAAGGTTTGCTTTTTCATCTGCGAACCAATCCGGCCAAGCGGGGTTGTATCCGCTCAATATGATAGGATATATTCGGGCTTGCCGTTCTTTATCAGTTTCATATATTTCTTTTATATAATTCAAAAAATATTTATTAGCCGCTTCTGTAAAAGAAGTTGGTGTCCAATAATTTTTGTCATTGGGTAGGGGGACATCTTTTTCAAAAACAGTTAGCAATAAATATTTTGATATGTCTAATTTATTATAAACTTTTAGAAAATGCACTCCATCACGAACCGCTAAACCGTCCGCGATAATTCTTTTTGCATCAAAATACATACGAGCTTGCGGTGTATATGAAGATTCTGGGTCAAAACAGGCTTCGCCACGCAAGTGAGAGTTGATTACCATTTCACTCCCGCTACCAAAACCATCAACGGGAGCGAACATTATATATTCCAAATAATCTTCGGGTTCACCCAAAGGAGTAAATCCAATAGCTTTCCGTTCGACCCCTTCGTTTCGTAATCTTGCGGTGGATTTCAAATACCCATCTTTAATAATTTGCTCATAAAAAGTCAACAGAGTGCTGTGAACGGCGTATAACGGGGCATATGGTCTTGTTGTTTCTATTTTCGGAGGATTATGTATTAAAGATGAAACATCGTATTCGGGCGAAAATATCAATACTTGGCGGTCATGCGAATTTTCATATCGAATAAAATCAAAAAGCCTGTCTGAAAAATCGTCAGCATGAGGATTAACGGTTATTGCGTAACAACCACAAGGAGATTTTCCCATCATAAAACCTGAAATATTCAAATCGGTTTTTATAAGAGAAAACCGTTTCGGTTCGTCTAATGGTTTGTTTTCAATCCAATCAGATGATAATATTTCAACATTCATTTTCTCTCACCATCCTTAAATACGCCCTCATCCCATCTTCTTCATTCTGTCGGTATGTAAAACCGAAATGCGCCGCGACCGATAACGCAAGGGTATGAAATAAATCACACATGGCATATATCGCTTTCCAAATATCATAATAATCACTGCCGGAATAGGTAGCGGCATATTGCGTGTATAGCTCGGGCGACAGATAGCGTTTGAAATACTTTCCGTTTTTACCAGCAGAAAGATTAAATCCGTGCTGTGTGCCGATATACCACCCAACCATATCATGCAATTCAGAACGAACCACATCGTTCAACATATTCATAACATAGGACAACTCATCCCGTGCGATTCCTTTGGCGGCATTGTTCAAGCACCACCAAAAGTTATTACAGCAAGAATAATAAAACAATTCGTCCGGCTCTTTCAACCAAAAATCCTTATCTGTCGGCGGCGGGTAATCGGGAACGATACCATCTTTATCGAGCAGGGTAACGGTCAAACAATCGTATTGCTCTAAATTTTCTGTTTTCAAAGGCACTAACGATAAATCAATCCTGTTGCCGTCCTCAAAAAGCATAAGATAACCGAAATGCCCGTCAGGGTTATCGGGGTATCTCATAGTTTCCGGCATTTGCAACATGAGCCTGTTACCGAAAACATTAATCCAAGAATGGTCTTTTGTAAACGAATCAATGTCCGTCACTATGTAGGCAATGTCAAAATCTTGATATATGTCTTTGGGGACATTGGGATTTGCTTTTGAGCCGTTTATAAGCACAGCACGGACACGCTCGTCCCTTTTAGCAACGTCTAAAATCAAATCCATCATTTCTTTTTCAGTTCGCATAGCCGCCTCCCTTATGATATGCTCTCAATCTCATAAACCCGTGTTTCACTGCCGCTGGCACCGTATGCACCGCCGATATACCGCCAACCGTATTTTTCATAAAATCCAACATGGTCGGTGCAGAGATATACCATTTGAAACCCCAATTTTGCGGCTTCCTTTCGGCCATGTTCCAACAAACGAGAACCAAGAGCTTTGCCGCGCTCATTTTCTTCGATGTAAACCACGCACAGCCACGGCCATAAATCTTGACGGCTGATAAAATCATTGACAATCAATCCATAACTGCCGATGATTTCGTTGTCTTTCATCATTAAATACCATCGGGGCAAAGGGCTATCTGTGGTTAAGCTGTTAGCAATACAATCTTGATATATGTTTTTTGCAATACCCCATTTACTTGAAAAATAATCTACCGCCCGTTCAAGATATTCCGGGTTTTCACGGACAGCAATCATATTGATATTATTCATTTAAATAACCTCCTGCTCTTATTTGTCCCGCCAATTTATCAACTGGCTTTGTGCCGTCTACACGCAATAATGGGCAGGACAACTTTTCAAACCATTCTTCGTGTAATTTTCGGCATCGCTCAGGTGGATTATTGGTATCGTATGATTTCGCCCATTCGATGAAACCAACATGGTTTTCATACATATCGCCGCCTTTGCGGATGCGTTCGCCGAATCTTTCAAATTCACGCCTTTCAAGCCGTTTAATCCTAATATCCGTGGGCGTGTCCACAAATATAACCAAGTCGAATTTCGGAATAAAAGCATCGCCCCACCCGCACAAAGAGCCGGAAATCACGCACTTTGGGTGTTCCTCCATAGCTGCGGTCAGCAACTTGACCCGTTCTTCATGCGGAAGCGATTTTACGAATGGCGGGTCTGTCGGCATCCAAAAAAAACCGTCTGTGTCAAGCCATTTATAGCCGTATTCGCGTTCCAACGCTTGTCCTAATGTTGTTGTCCCTGCGCCGGATGCGCCGACAATGTGGATGATGTTGGTCATACGATTACCTCCAAATACAACCCCAATTCAATCCGAACCTCATGCTTTTCAATATCATTGTTGCCGTAACAACTACGGTCAAAGCCAAACAACCTTAACCCTTGCAATAAATAGAAAGCGATGGCTTTTTCATTACAGGATTGCGTTTCAAGAATCAAAGCACGGCATCTAAACTCCTGTGCTTTGCTCTTTGCCAAATCCATTAACTCTTTACCGATACCTTGACGGCGATATTTTTCATCAATCCAAAGCTCGGTCACTCGTAAACGATTCGACCATTCCTCTTTCCATATTTCAAGACAGGCGATAAGATAGTCACCGTCAAAAATGCCGAAGGCCTGTGCGCCTTCCCAATGGTCGGGGAATAGCTTATCCTTAAATTCTTTTGTTACAGGGTCAGGAAACGGTTTCTTTATAAAAGAAGCATAGAAACCATTTGAATCGTGCTTAATGTCTGCATCATAACAATTAGCGGTTTCATATCGAAAATCAAGCTCATATCCTTGCCATTTTTCTTTTGATAAGGGTTTAATATCTCTGTTCATAAACAACCCCTTTCTTTCAGCCATTCCACAGAATGCTGCAAGCCGTCAACCGTCTTTACTTCCAACACGGCACGGCACTCGTGTTCTTTTGCCAAATCAAGATATTTCGCTATATCGACATCGCCGTCACCGAGCTTCAAGTGATTATTGCGACCGTTCGCATCGTGGATGTGAATATGGTATAGGTTCTCAATATGTTCCATGATGGTCGGCTCATCAACATAATCGGCCGCGGCGTTATGTCCGACGTCAAAGGTCAAAGCGAACGCAGGGCTTTCCAGTAACAACGCCAATCCTTTGCGGAGATATGGTTTGTCCCCATAATCGCCGCAGTTCTCCACACAAATTTTAATATCAGCATCGCCCACCGCCGCCGCGCAAGCATCCCGAAAATCGGTTAGCTTCCGTATATACTCCTGCTCATATTCATCAAAGAGAAAGACTTTTTTGTCGGGCAGGGTGAACCATACGCCGGGATGCAAGTGCATATTCAAAACCGGCACAGACAACTGTTTAGCGACTTCAATCGTTTGCAATACTGTTTGGGTATATGCCGCCGCAACTTTGTTGTTAAAATCGCAGGGGTTCAGGTTTTCGTCAAGGTGGATGGTGTAGTAGATACCGTATTTATTGGCAATTTCACGTAGCCGAGCCACATCAAGATTCTCCGCTTGATACTCCGGCAGATTCATGTTGAGTTCAACGAAAGCAAGCCCCAACTCACGGCAAACCGCGGCGCATGATTCCGTTGATTTCAATTCAATTAAGGTCGGCATTCCGAATTGCATCATGTGTCCTCCCAAACTTTATTCTGTAAGCATTACATAATAGAAAACTTTATCGTTTTTTTCTTTATGATTATTCCAATCGCCTTCGATTGCTTCTTTCATTTTCTTTGCATCTTCAAAACTTGCCCCACGTTTTTTACAATGTTCCATATGTAAATCGTCAGAAATATCAAGATAAACCACAGCTTCGCAATCGACTATTACAGTCCCAAACATTGGGCAACCGGGCATGATTTTCGCGTATTTATAAACAAGCCTGTCTACTTCGTCACCGATTTCTTTTGTCCACGGCGTTTGATTGATAAACTCCGCTTCTTCTCTTGTTATCTTTGAAAATGTTTCGCTGTCCATATCAACGCAACCGGGGATTTGTTCGAGAATAGTGTTTTTGCCGACACACATCGTTCCAAGCACACAGACCCTTTCGTCTTTGTGCTTTTCAAATATAGCCTTTAATGTATTTATTGTTTCAGTCGTCTTGAAAATATCTGACATAATAATCAATCCTTTCCGTCCGATGAAATTACAGGAATATCTACGGCAATCATACCAACAGTCATAAGCGGCACTTGTGCAACAACTTCGGCTTTTGGATTCATTGCCAGTGTGGGGCCATAAGCAATGCGTTCTACGCCGTATTGACCGGGTGGGCGTATTCCTGTTACATCAGAACGGACAAACCACAAACCAGTTTCCCTAATTCGCTCCACGCAAATATCGCTGTGTTTATCCTTCCAGTATTCGGCGGTTTCGCGCCGTAGCATATTCTGTGCCGGTGATAACAGAAGCTGGGCGCCTTGGTCAGCTATAGCCTTTGCCGCGTCAGCAAATTGTGTATCGTAGCATATATTTATGCCATATTTAAGTCCCTTGATTTCAAAGACGGGATATTCATTGCCCGGTGTATAAAACAACTCGTTTGGATCAATAAGATGTGTTTTACGATAAACTCCAATAATTTCACCACTGCTTATTACGACAGCGGAGTTGAAATACTGTCCTGTCTTTTTTTCATTTACACCAAAAACCAGCACCGGTTTTATATACTCAAGCTGTTTAAGTATTGCGGAGAATTGTTCGGATTCAAAATCATATGAATGTTCCGTCACGAATGATTCGCTCAAAATATAACCTGTCAAAAAGCATTCAGGAAACAGTAGCAGATCGACCTTTTTTTCTTCGGCCTCTTTTGAAAATCGCAACATAACATCAAGTGCTGCGGACAGATCACCGATAATTTCGGGTGTTTGGCAAGTGCCAACTCTAACTATGTCCATCATCTTTTCCTCCAAATCGCTATAATCGCTTTTATAATTCCAATCTATACCGTACTTCTTTGGCATTGCCAAAGCCGCTGTCTTTCACTGCGCTATCCGTAACAAACCCATGCTTTTCATAAAACCGACGCGCCTGCGCATTGGCTTCAAACGTCCATAGCAATATGCCCTTATATCCCTGCCGCTTTAATTCGGACAGCGCAACCTCCATCAAGCGGTTGCCGACATTTTTACCCCAATATTCTTTGAGGACGTATATAGCTACGATTTCAGCGTAATCCGTAAGGTCAACATCGCGGCTTTTTCCGAAGGATGCCATGCCGCAGGGATTGCCGTTCACAAAAGCAATCAATGTGTTCCCGACGCCCGATTTTTGAAGCCGCTCAAACATGGTCGTCCGGGCTTCAAGGTTTGTGTTGCGCTCCAGCTCCTCCGGTGTGAGGATGTCTTTGTAAGCCGCTTGCCAAGAATCACAGAGGATTTTAGCAAGCGCAACGGCGTCTTCTATTTGTGCAGGACGGACAAAACACGCTGTTCCTGACCATTGCGAACGTAATAAAACATATTTCATATCCTCAAAATCTGTATTAAGCTGCTTGGAATGATAAAGATTTTGCTTTTCAAACTGGAATCCGCTTTTTTCGATAACGCGTCTGGATTGATTATTTGTGCTAAAATGCCCGCAGGTCAGCATATCACAGCAATACTCATGAAAACACATTGAAATAACCGCCTTGACCGCTTCCGGCACAAGCCCCTGTCCCCAATAGTCGCGGGAAAGGACATAGCCGATTTCTTTGGATTTCATATCTGCATATTTTGGATCATCATTCGCCCATGAATTATGTAAGCCCAGCGAACCGGTTACCTTACCGCTTTCTCGAAGAACCAAAGCAAACACTTCATTTTCCGTCATAAAGCTCTGCAAGATACGTTTTGACGTTTCGATGTTTTCGTGATGAGGCCAGCCCGCCATTTCACCGACACCCGGAACGCTGGCATATTCGTAAAAGTCGGAGAGGTCATCATCGCAAAACGCTCGGAGAATCAGCCTGTCCGTTTCAATTCTTATTTTTGATGTGTCAATATTTTCGTTCATATCGCGCTCCATTCCATAAATCCCACCGTAAACGGCAAACCATCGAAATTCTTAGTTTCCTTATGCACAAATCCGTTTGCGGCGTACCAATCTTTGAGGACGGCGTTTTCATCCACAATTCCGATTGTGATTTTACTGCCGCCGAGTTCTTTGACCTTTTCCTTGCAGAAATCAATCATTTTCTTACCATAGCCGTAATGACGCCATTCGGGTAAAACAGATACATCGTTCATTTCAAATACTCCATCGCTCATATCAGTGAGGGACGCAAACCCGAAGATTGTTTCACCTACGCATAGCCCGAACGGGAAGTAGCCGTCTTTTACTTTACTTGCCAGCCGCTCATCGGTTACAAAACTGGTATGATCGGGGCAGTTTTCCCTCGTCAAACCAAAGTCTTTTGCGACGGTAGCGAAGCTGCGGCGAATGACCTCGGCGTATTGCGGCAGATGCTCGGCGGTCAGAGGGTGTATTCCGGCAAGGTCGTGTATTTGCATCCGAAACTTTACCGCTCCGTCTGGGCAAAAAAACTCAATATCATGATTATTGGGAAACCCTAATATCCGTAAATCTCCGTTTGCATAAACAATCTCTTTCAGTCGATAAAGATTCGTCATCGTTTTCGAACAGAACCCGCCGCACCCGTTTGTCGGCATGGGGCAGCCGTATTCACAAGTGTATGTATCACCGATCTCATGACCGTTTCGGCAATGAAGCGGTTTGCCGTCTTTTGCGTGGTCGATGACCGTGATGGTAAAGGATTTGTTTTCTGTGATAAACTTTTTCATTGGGCGCACCTCATATAAATGTGATGATCCGCTGTTCGCTCGACGTTGGTGGTGATTTGGTCGGAGAGAGCAAACAACACATATTCATTGGGCTGTAATGCGGTAAAATTGCTTTTTGGTAAAGTTCCGTAAACATGGACGTGAATCCCGTTGTCCCATTTACAATATAAGTCAGGCGTACCATACGGCGCGGCTATACCGTCGTTTGTGCCGTTGAAACATCCGGTTATAATAGACGCTCCGGAAAAGTCAACGCCGATTATCTCTCCGATCAATCTCGATAAGGCTTCCGGCACACCGCACACGCTGGTGAGATGCGGGTAAAACATCCGAACGATTCGGTTGTGATCTTTATTTCTGATTTCCACATTGCGAAAACTCAGAAACTCGTCAAAGGACATATTACTTTTTTTATCTAACATCTCTATAACATCATCTACGATTGCACATTTATCATAATCGCCGATGAACTGACCTTGATAATGATATACAACACCGGCTTTTTCATTTCGTTCAAGGCAGTCCAACATTTTTTCTTCGCCGTTTTGCTGAATATATTTGGCGAAAGCAAGAACCCGAACCTTGTCGTGCATACCACCACAAGGGAACTCACCGCATTCCCAACAACCGTTTAATCCCTTTTCTTTACAACAGTTGAAATGTTTGCACCATTCTTTGTTTTTACATCCTGCGTTCCGGCATCCGGCACAAGTTTCGTTTTCGCCGCAGACACAACACGCCAGTCCGCAGTAGGCAAGTCCTTTTTCGCGATTCATACCCTTAACCTCACTTATAAACAATTTCCCACGGCTCATCGTCGTTCCACGAACCAAACGCTTCGCTATATTTATTCTCTAAAAATATGGGTAAATATTTCGGCGTCTGATTTTCAGATGGTGTGTTACGCAATTCATCAACGGTAACCCATAAATTTCGTCCCTCGTCGCAGTCGGTAATCAACTCACCCGAATAATCCGCTGTTTTATAAAGAAAAACCATGTAGCGGTCAAACGTCTTGTTGTTCAGCCAATGGATAACGCCGCAGAATTTTAGATTATAAACATCCAGTCCGGTTTCTTCTTTCACCTCTCGCACAGCGCAGTCATAGAAGCTCTCACCATCCTCAATGTGACCGCCGGGGAACGACAAGCCTTTCCAACTTTTCACCCTGTCCTGCACCAATGTTTTTCCTGTATGCCTGTCCTTTATCATCACCATTGTGGTAAATTCGTTTTTTGGCATTATTTCAATTCCTTCCTCATTTGTTCAACAAACCATAAAAACTCATCATAATTCTCATAAGGAGCCGGTTCATTTATACGGTAGTCTATCGGTGCGCTGGGAAAGTCATCATCGAGATAACGGGGGAATAAATGAATATGTATATGCGCTGCGGTGTTTGCGTGCATTTCATAATTGATTTTCACCGCGCCGGTGACTTTACGGAGGGCTTTACCGACACATTTCACTTCTTGCATGAAAGCGACCGCTTCTTCTTCCGGCATATCTTCAAAGTGGAAATAGTGTTTTAACGGTATTACGCACAGCTTCCCGAATAACCGCCCCTGTCCCGGATATTCACCGTGAACCCAATAACGATCATTCATTAAAATATCGCCTGATTTGTCATCATGTTCAGGCTCCGTAATACAAGGACAAGTTTCTTGTTTTGATTCTTTGATAAATTTAGGATAGCGATAATGAAAACTCTTACCGCGTTTATTATCATCCGCTTTCCTGACCAACTCAGCCATAGGGCAACCGTCAACATTTATTTCCTTAACAAACTCAAAGCCGTTATTATCGTAATGGCGACGATCCGATCTTAAAGGTGTGCTTTCACCGACAGGGAGATTTATGGAAATATCATTGTTGGTATTTAATTGCCTCAACGCAACTGTCAACAGCCTTTCAGCCGTTTCCTGATGATTGGCATTTGGCGAGACAGCGAAAAAGGTTATCCTATTATGTGACCGGGAAAACGCAATTGCTCCGTTGCAACGTCCGGACATTCTATCGACGGCGGCAACCGCTTCGTATTGCTCGATTTTACGGTTCATGTGATCGTTAAATCCATCATACCACTTGCAAAAATCGGTCGCCACTTCTGATATGTATTGGTCATATTCTCTTGATAAGGCTTCCCACATGGGAATGTCCTGTTTTGTCGCCCACCGTATCAGCATAATTCATTCCTCGCTTTCCATTGTTCCGCAATATTAACCGCGTTCATGCGCCAATCTTCTATACCGTCAATACGAATCACCGGACATACAAGCGTTGCTGCCCATTGTTCGATTTTTAACAAAGAACGGGAAGCCACAAAATCGCGGAATTTTTGTCGCTGATCATACATATCGCCACCTTCACGGACACGGTTGCCAAATTTATTTATTTCGCGTTGTTCTATGCGTTCTATTCGCAGTTCGAGCGGAACTTCGATACAAACAGTGAGGTCGTACAACGATTCGATTTCCTTGCCAAAGTCGCCTGTGACAGCGGAGAGAACAAATCCGCGATTTTTTTCTATATCGGCGAGCATCAGCTTTATCTGCTCGTCACGGGAGCGTTCATTTTTGTATGGGATTTCTGATTCCGCGAAAGCATATGCTTCGTGATCCATGTGCTTAAAGCCGAGAATCCGGGCAAGCTCACGCCCCAGCGTGGTTTTACCGCTTCCGTTTGCACCAAATATGATTATCCCATGTGGTTTGCTCATTTTGTCCTCACTCTTTTTGATCGTTCATACAATTTTTACTATACACATCATTTCTTATATCGAATTGATTTCTTTCTCCAGCTTTTCAATCCCGCTTAATATATCTGCAAACGTAGGTTTCGCGCCGAAGAGCATGTTTTGCATATGCTCATAATCATCTTCGAGTATTGCGAGATTTCTTTCCGTCGGCATCAGCCGCATCGTACCGGGCTTGGCGTTTTCATACCTTGCCCACGGACAGCGGTAAAATTTCTCTTTGAACCGCACAACCCGATCCAACAGTTCCAAATCAACAAATGCCGCGGTCTTAACCGGCGAAAATGCCATACAATACAAATCATAATAATGCCGGGAATATCTCACCGGAAAAGCTCTGTCATCGGGACGGTTTGCTTCCCGATGCAAAATGGTGACTTTTTCCCAGAAAGTTCGTTCAGGCAAAACAGTCAGAACCTCTGTGGAAGGTTGCTTGAACAACCTCGGATATTGAGTGGCGGCATATGGAGCGACTGTCTTCCCGGCTGCAGGCGTCCATGCGGCTAACGCGCCAATTTCAAGGCGGATGACCGGCAGAATAGAAATATCTTGGAATCCGCGCTGATAGGCAAGCGCCACTGTTTGAGAATCGTCATCTTCTATGTAGCAACGAATCGCAGCATCAATCTCTTTTTGAAGATCGGTCATGATTGCCGGAAGAAACTCACCCCGCAGAAACGATTCCGTTCGCGTGTTTGCCTGTTTATTGAACAAATCCTGTTTCGTGTTGCTGCGTTCCTCCCAAGGTTCGTCAATGCCGTAGCCGAGCAACCGCCAGTCGAGGATCAGGTCTATATCTTCAGAAAAACGTTCAACCAATCCGTAAGCTTTTGACAGGCTTGTACCGCCCTTGAAGGCGATATGGTTCTTCCACCGGCACCGGTGAAACAGATAATCAAGCGTATAGCACACCCAAAAGTCCTTTTCAATAATCGCTTCGGTCATACCCATCTTTGCCGCCGTGTTTTTGAATAGGGCGTTTCTGTCGTTTTCGTTGATTTTTGCAATATGAATCATGCTTCATCGCTCCTGCATATTTTCTTTATCAATTCATAGATCCATGAGGTTACGGTTTTGGCTTCTTCGAGCATTTTTTTCTTTTCTGCTTTTGCCAGTCCTTTTTTCAGTTTAATTAAAATCGAGTCGGTCACGTTCTCTTTACCAAGCGCTTTCAACGCCTGAACCACAAGCGCCGTTTTATAGGAAAGCTTGGATATTTCTTTATTGGTAGTTTTTTTGAATTTTATCGTCGTTTTATCAAAAGTGTATTCCTTGTAGGTTCCGTCGCTGACATACGACCACACCGCGGGAACCTGCGTGGAAAGACCGAGCAGATTTAACGCCGTATCTCCGCACGGGACAATTGTCCATCCGAATTTTCGCGCTAAAGTCTGCGCCACCTTATCCGGGGACGGAGCGATGTGTTCGCCAAGGAATTCGTTATATTCGGGATATTCATAAACGCCAAATAGAATGCGCCGAATAACGCCGGTTTGCTCAAGGCGCAGCAATGCTCTGTTTGCCGAATCAGATGATGCTAAATCCGTAAAATCTGATGTAATAAAAATTGATCCGGTTCCGCTGGAAACAATTCTATCTTCAATTTTCTTTAGGGAAGTTACTCTTTTCATCATATCACCTCGTCGGATTTATTATATACTAATTCCGACGGATTATCAATAGCATTTCAAAATATTTTTCCAAATTAAAAAACGCTTTTTCTGAAGAAACTTGTTTCTTTGTTTACAGCGTATCAAATTTTGACAGCCTCAGCTTGTAAACAGGTTTTTCAAAAAATCTTGTGTTTTAGCCTGATAAATGCTATAGTCAAAGCAGATTCAAGGTTTCCCTCAAATCTGCTTTGACCACATGTTTGACCATAGACAGCTTTGGAGCACACGGAAACAGTGGAGATAAGAGCGCCAAAGAGCATCTTTTTCGGAGCAAAAAGGGCTGAAAAAGGCTAAAATAAGCAGAAAAAGCTTCTGGCCGTCCTTCGGGACCAAGAGGCCGGAAGTTCAAGTCTTCTCACTCCGACCACTATTCCCAAGGGTCTCACCATAAGACCCTTGGGAATTTTTACAATAATGCGCTGTTTTTACAGCAGTTTTACAACAGTTTTACAACAGTTTTCATATTACAGCATAAACGGCAATAAAATTACCGGATGCTGCAACATCCGGTAATTTTATTGCGTTCTGGATAACTCCTTGTTTAAGTGGTTATTCTTTTATTTATACAACCTCAAGTAAATTGCCTATCTTCTCGGTAGCTTCCTGTTTCAAGTTTTAAGTCTCAAGAGACTTCTTTTCCTTACTTTTCTTTTTATCTCTTAGAGCCACAACATTAATCATTGGAATCTTTACAGGAGGGTTTATCCCAGATAATGATGTAACGCTTAAAATGTATGCTCTTGCTAACTGTGAAAGGGTAACAACTCCATTCAATTCAAGCATATCTATAAAGTTTTCTTTAGCAAGTCTTTTGGGATTCCCTAGGAACAACCCGTCCATTTTAAAATCAATTTTAAAAAGAATTGCATTTTTTATTTTTGCCTTGACTGAAACTATAAATTCTAATTCTCCAATATATCTTTCTTCTAATTCTTCAAAAGCTTTTGTATTGAAGTCAAAATCAAAAGAGACATTGGCTTTTGCACCTTTTGTCTCTATATCTTTTGTGTCTATTGAAAAACTTGAAACCCTATTACCTGCAAACTGAAAGTCAGCAAGAATCTCTTTTGAGCTAATCATGCACCCATCAACTCCAATTCTTCTGCATAGTAACGTCTTTTTGCATATTTTTCTTAAAAATTTCCCAAAGTATGATTACAAAAACGAATAAAACCTGTATAATGAAATCAACAAAACCCCAAATGCTCATTTTAATAGCTGCTTATTTTATGTCTGCTATTCAGGTATGAGTATATGAGTATATAAATATATGAAAATATGAAAATATGGAGGGGAAATTATATGGCGTTTTTTGACAAATTGAATGATTTCGCTAAAAATGTCGGTGACAAAACAAAAGATGCAATGGAAACATCCAAACTAAACGCAAAAATCAGAACTGAGAATGCAAACATAGACTCTGCGTATAAAAAGCTTGGCGCATATTTCTATGAAAAGCATACTGCCGATGCTATTCAGGATGAAGAAGCAGAAGAGATTTTTGCGGCTATTGATGCTTCAAAAGCTGCCATAGTTGAGTTTGAAGCTGAGATTGCACAAATCAAGGCTGAAAAGGAAGCAAAAGAAGCGGAGATTGCACAAAACAGGGCTGAAAAAGCAACAAAAGCAGCCACAGATAAAGAGCCTGAGCCGGTGATAACTTCTGGATTAGCCTGCCCAACCTGCGGAAAGCTGAATAGTCCGGAAACTAAGTTCTGTGGTGGGTGTGGAACAAAGGTTGAACCTATACCCCAAAAAGAAGCAACCGGGGCTGCATGTCCTAATTGTGGAGTTCAAAACCCTGACGGAACTAAATTCTGCGGTAGTTGCGGGACCAAGATCGAAGTGGTACAGGAGAATAAACAAGAGGTCACTGAGTACACAGTTGAAGCGGAGGTATCGGTTATACCTGAAACAACAGATGTGTCAGAAGCATCTGATGCAACCGAAGAACCGGTGGTACCTGTTATACCGGAAGAACCTGAGGAGCCGGTTAAAGAAGTCTGTCCGACCTGCGGTATTGAATTATCAGATGCTATAAAGTTTTGCAGTAATTGCGGAACTAAGATTGAGTGAACTACTCGCCACTACTGTAAAATAGAATAATCCGCTGACCAATTGAGCGCTTGTGTGAAAAGAGTTTTCAACTACTCCTCACACAAGCGCTTATTTTCAGCGTTTAAGTGAACTCGTTCAGCTGAAGCTAAACATCATGCGTTTTTACGAAGTAAAATACGCATTGGGCTTCGGTGGGGCACTCTACCCCCACCGAAGAAAGAGCGAAGGTGCGTACCAAAGGAGCGTACCTAGGGAGCGTACCCACTGGAACGCTCCCCCAAGGAGGATAACCCTAACCCACTGGAACGCTCCCCCAAGGAGGATAACCCTAACCCACTGGAACGCACCACAAGCCTCGACCTATAAACAAAGGAACCCCCTTATAGAAGTGGGGGTCTTAGGAATTTGATAAAAACCTACAAGGGAGTGAACATTCTTTAGTGTAAATGGAATAATCCATTATTTAATTGTTAATACTTCTGTTGCAGCATAAATCGGGTTCTGCTGGGTAAGCATCTAGACCTTAAAGGAAAAGTCAATCCTTGTATATTTCAAATCCGTCTACGCTTTTGCGGATTTTAACCCTCTCCCCACCTTTAATTTTCATGCTGCCTATATATTCCTCAGGAATTTTAATTCTTCCTTTGTTGTCGATTACGCCAAATTCTTCATGAGAACCATTGGTATTATCCAACTCTGAAAGCTTTTTCTTGTAATCTTCCTTTTTCAGCATTTCGCTACCAATCATACCGTCACTGATAGAAATTACACGGTCAACCAGCGAAGAAATTTTCATATCATGGGTTACTATTACAACAGTAACTCCAAGCTCTGAATTCAATTTATCCAATAATTCCATTATTCTATATGTAGTCTTGGTATCCACAGCACCTGTTGGTTCATCTGCAAGAAGAAGCTTGGGGGTATTAGCCAATGCAATGGCGATCGCTACCCTTTGCTGTTCTCCACCGGACAACTGCCTAAGCTTGCTGTTGTATCTACCACTAAGACCGACTGTGTCAAGAAGGTGCCTTGCTTTCTCTTTTCTCTCCTTTGCGCTGGTAACCATCATAGGGACTTGTACATTCAACTCTGCAGACAGATATGGAATTAGATTTCTGGCCTTGTTTTGCCAGACAAACCCAATAGTTTCTCTGTTATACATCATTAGCTGCCTATCGTTAAATTTCAAAAGATTTTTTCCATCAACGTGAATTGAACCAGCAGATGGTCTGTCCAGACCGGCTATTATGTTTAAAAGCGTGGATTTACCGCTTCCGCTTTTCCCTATGATTGCTGTCAGCTCGCCTTGTTTAATACTTAAATCCAACCCTTGCAGCGCAACTACTTCGGTTTCTTTAGTCTTATATATTTTAACAAGATTATCGCAAGCAATCATCAACTCATCATTCGGCATTATATATCACTCCGTCTTCCAGCATATAAATTTTATCGGCAACATCCATAATACCCGGGTCGTGGGTACACATAATAACAGTAATGTTTTCATGTGTTACCAGATCCTTAAACAGCCTTACAACTCTAAGACCTGTATTTGTATCCAGCTCTGCGGTAGGTTCATCAGCTAAAAGTATCATTGGCTTATGGGCGATAGCACGAGCAATCGCAACCCGCTGCTGCTCTCCTCCGGACATCTCACTTGGATAATGCCTCATTCTCTTTTTTAACCCAACAAACTCTAGACACTCTTCTGCTCTTTTTCTTCTCGCTTTGCCCTTATATCCCGATATTCTCAAAGCAAAATCAACGTTTTCAAAAGCAGTCATATTTGAAACCAGTGCAACCGATTGAAAAATGTAACCCAACTTTTTTCTTCTAAGCGCATCCCTTTTATTTTCAGATAGTTTTGTTATATCTTCACCTTCAATTGTTACTTTTCCTGCATCTGGTTTATCCAATGCACCTAGAATATTCATCAAAGTGGTTTTCCCTGAACCGGATGGACCCATCAGAACATTAAACATGCCACGCTCTGAATAAATGTTTACTCCCTTCAGCACATTAACAACTGTGCTTCCCGATTTAAAAGACCTGTTTATATTCTCAGCCTGTAATATGCTCATTAAGAATCCTCTCCCATCTTGATGACCTGATGTACATTAATCCTGCGTACCAGCCAATACAAAATTGTTAGACCGGTAATTAGCATAACGCCTGATATTCCGATAACTTTAACGTAATCACTGCTGGCTGCGGTAATTTTAAACGGCGGAACCTGCTGATATGCGGAGTATACCATCCCAAGCATTGGAATAAAGATTTTGCTGGCGACAGTTCCCAGAAACACTCCAACAATAATGGCAGTTACCGATACCAAAATTTGTTCGGTAAACATGATAAGTGTTATGCTTCTCATCGGCATACCCATTGCTCGAAAGATTCCAAATTTAAGCGATTTTTCTCTGATTGACAATATCCAGAATATAACGAACCCTATAGCTGCAACACCCATCGTCACAATAAAGCACATCGTCAAAACACCATTGGTTCCAAGTAACATCGGATCATTTTTTTTCTCGATAATTTCCTGGGAAGTATAATCTACCCTATCTACTTTCAATCCAAGTGATATAATCTCATCATTTATTTCCCCGTCCATGACATCAGGGCTTTTCTTCAGCCAAACTTCATAAGGAGCAGGAGGTAACTTTTTCATAACATAAGTGTGGTTTATAACAGCAAAGTACGTTTTGCTCGCATTTTTATCATCGGTATAGGTATTGCAGGTGGGAAAATAATCAATAAAACCGTATACTGTAAAATCAAGAGTACCTGCATGTTTCAGCTGGATTGTAACTGTATCTCCTTCTCTTATTCTGAATTCATCTTTTATATTGCTTGACAGAAGGACAGCCTTAGGTGCTTTTGTTAAAATATTAAGATAATCGTTTAAATGATATGGGTCTAGCAAATCATCTCTAAACCATGCTGTTTTCCCAAACTCATGAGGAGTAACTCCCATTACTTTAATGTTTCGAATTTTGTCTCTTGAGCTTGATAGAGATGCCATTTTGTCAACTAAAACTCTGGTCATACTTTCATAACCTTTTATCTTGAGATATTGATCATATGGCGGTTCGTGATACATTTGGGGTTCTCTGTCATATGAAAAACTTGGACCTTCAATAGAACTTATCAATTCATAATCAAAGGATTGATTCAAATTATTATAGGGCTCGATAACAACATCGGCTCCCTTATTGTACATCACTTTATCTGATATATTACTGTTTATAGTCCGTGCCTGATTTGCGTTAATAATGCCAAAGGCCAAAGATAGAATTATAAAAAGCATTATCGATTGCTGGTTTCGGTCTGCTCTGCTTACATTTATGAAAGAAAAATAGGCTATAGGGCTCCACCAACGGTTTCCAAGCTTGAAAATAAACCTGATCAGCAGTGGGTAAACACGTAAAAACATAAGACTTATGCCAAGGATGAAAAAGGTTGATAAAAAAAACAAAAGAGGATCAATGCTAAGGTCTGTTCCGGACAAGCCGGATAATCCCAATATATCCTTACGATTTTGGAACTGATAGTACCCGTATCCGCATAATGCAAGTACAACAACATCGAGGTAGAATTTTTGCCAAAAAGGCTTTCCGGAACCGTCGGTAAGACTTCGTTTATATTCAACAATACCTGTTGTGCTGGCTTTTACAACCGGGATTAGCATAAAAAGCATAAAAGTAAAAGCTGCAATGAGAGAGTAAGTGTATGTTTCCCTTGTTATGACCGGAATCAGTGCTTTCCGGCTAACAAACTCTAAAAACCCGTTTGAAGAGCCTAAAGCGCGACAGATGAAAAAACCAATTCGCGGACCGGCAAAAAAGGATATTGATGCCAGAATCAAGCTTTCAGCCATATAAAGAAGAAAAACCTGCAGCCTTCCAGCGCCTCTGCTCTTAAGCACCGCAATTTCATTTCTGCTGTTTCTAACAACCAGACCTGAAATCATCATCGTATAGAAGCAAATTATCAGCATCATCGGAACAGTAAGGATCCAAAGGGTTATTTTGAGTTGAGTATGTCTTCCTTTATAGTTTTCCAGAACTTTCAACATAGAGAAATAAATCCTTACTGGATTCCCGTTCTTTTCATTCCACCTGTACTGGTTTTCTGATATCTCAAGGATTTTATCAACATCATCTATGCTAACAGAATGATAATCATAAAAGCAGGTGTACTCCATGCCTCTTATAGTTACTTTTTCACTTCTCTCTATTAGTAAATTAAGCTGTTCCTCACTAAAAATAATTGATTCATCAAGGTTTCTGTATCTTCCACCACTCCAAAACAGCGAATTGGTATTATTAACTGTGAAGATCCCTACAACCTTAAATTTAGCTATCTCAATCTTTTCATTATTAAAATAGTCCGTCCAAGCAAAGGAATATTCCTGTTCCTGCAGCAGCTGCATATTATTCATGCCCTCTATAGAAACAGCAACCTCAAATACCCCTTCTGGCGTTTCGCCTTGAGGTAAACGGCCACGTACAAGCTCTATGTTCTGCTCATAATCGGTAATATGTACGGGATATCCTCTTACTCTTTGTTCGTTGAAATAATCATCGTTTTCCCTGTAAACACCTAGAAAATTCAATTGCGTTTGCCTAACTTTTCCGATGATTGGGAAATCATATGCCGTAAACAACTCTTTCTCAATTATCTCTTTTGTCCAATCAGCTGTTTCTTTTTTAGAAAAACCCGATCCAGCCATATCAACTCTATATGCTCCAGGCGAAACTATCTTTTCTACATGATAATTTTCAAGATCCCTCGTTAATACTTTTTGCAAAATAGCTTCGGAATAAAGAGGTATTGAAGACAAAACCCCGCATGCTGAGAGAGCTCCAATCAGGAGGCAAAAAAAAAGCCATTTATTATTTATTATTTTTCTGTATAGAAATTCAAGCATATTTACCCCCTAATCTATTACAACCTGTTCTCCTGGCTGAAGACCTTCAATAATCTCAACTTCGGTTGTTGTTTGAACTCCAGTTTTAACATATTTTTCCACCCGCAGTCCATCCTCAAGGACATAGACCAGGCTTTTACCCATATAAGACCTCAGAGCTCTTTTAGGCATAATAATAGCATTTTCACTAAAGTCTCTAACAAGCTTTATTGAGGCTCTATCACCTTTTTGAACCCCCTCGGGCAGTTTCTCCATCTTTATAAGAATTGTGTCCTTATACTTATCCATTTCTGCAAAAGGTACGCTTGACGGTGTTAAAACAACTTCACCGGTATAGATTTCTTTATTAACTGTGACCTCTACTTCCATGCCCAATACAAAGTCTTTTGCTGCATCACCCTTATATTCAAGCTGCAGTACTCTGGGATCAGAAATTGTAGCAACAGTACTATAAGCATTTATCGTATCCCCTTCTTTGATATCTAAAGTATAAGTTACGATTCCGCTAACCGGAGAAAATAATTTGTGCTGTTCCAGTTCCTCATTAAGCTGTTTTAGTTTCAATTCAGCCATTGCCAACTCATTCTTCTTTAATTCAATTTGATTAGAATAATTAAGTTTTACTTTCCCAACCAGTATCTTCTGGTTATTCATTTCCTCATAAACTCTTTCAATATCATTAACTGCATAAACTTCTGTATTTTGATGCATACTCTGATATTTATTTTCAAGTGCTGAAAGCTTATCCGCTGCAGCATTTATTTCAATCTCTGCTAATTGCTCTGCGTAACTACAGTCTTTCACTCTGGAATCTACAAGAATACTCTGAAGCTCTATTTCGCGTTCTAAGCCATCGGTCAATAGTTCAGCAACTAAATCACCAGCTTTAACATTCTGACCTAATTTTATGTGAATTTCTTTCATTCGGCCGCCTCGATACGAAAAATATAGATTCTCATGCATTATAGGAATAAAATATGCCGAGCGTTGAATGCTATCTTCAATATACCCTATTCTTACTTCGTCTGTTCGATATTCAATTTCCTCCGGCTCCGCTAATGGTGGTGTGAGAACATCCTCCTCTACTGGAAATAAGCCGCATCCGCCTAAAATAAGTGAAATGAAAACTACAGTAATCAATAATAGTAGAAACTTTCTATTATGTAATTCCATCGGAACCTCCTACGCACAATTTTATCTTGTAATGATAGTGATAAAACATATTTTACTCCCAATTTAATCAAAAATCAA
>ENA-UOOH01000422-UOOH01000422.1-fermentation-metagenome-genome-assembly--contig:-NODE-422-length-48942-cov-4.164440_pt1 | contig 48942 bp, 36 predicted proteins | sample MGYA00245778_ERZ724025 | MGnify/ENA primary metagenome ERZ724025 (study PRJEB28704, sample SAMN03018313) | fermentation metagenome | biome: anthropogenic terrestrial biome; feature: soil; material...
AAATTATGTACAACGTTTGTGAAAATGGTATCTCTCTTGGTGGTCGCCAAAGCGTTGGGGTTGGAATTCTCGTTGGTACCGGGAGCTACGCCGAAGAAGCCGTTTTCGGGGTTGACTGCCCAAAGTCTGCCGTCTTCGCCCACACGGAGCCAAGCAATATCATCGCCAACGCACCATACCTTATAACCCTTTTTGCGATAAAATTCCGGGGGAATCAACATAGCCAGGTTGGTTTTGCCGCAAGCGGAGGGGAATGCAGCCGCAATATATTTCACGTCACCCCGGGGGTTTTCGATCCCCAGGATCAGCATATGTTCAGCCATCCAGCCTTCATTTTTGCCAAGGTAGGAAGCAATTCGGAGAGCAAAGCATTTTTTACCCAACAAAACGTTTCCGCCGTAACCGGAGTTGACGGACCAAATGGTGTAATCTTCGGGGAAGTGGCAGATGTAACGCTTGGATTCATCGATGTCAACTTTGGCATGAAGACCTTTTACGAAATCGTCGTCTTCACCCAGAGCCTCGGAAACCACTTTGCCCACTCTGGTCATGATATCCATATTCAAAACAACATAAATGGAGTCAGTCAGCTCAATACCGATTTTTGCAAATTCGCTACCGACAATACCCATGGAATAGGGAATGACATACATTGTTCTGCCTTTCATGCAGCCACGATAAATCTTGGACAACATGTCATAGCATTCTTTAGGATCCATCCAGTTGTTTAAAGGACCGGCATCTTCTTTTTTGCTGGTACAAATAAACGTTCTATTTTCAACACGAGCCACGTCGTTGATTGCGGTTCTATGCAGATAACAGCCGGGAAGTTTCTCCTGATTCAGTTTGATTATTTCGCCGGATTTGATTGCCTGGGCACGAAGTGCTTCCAGCTGTTCTTCACTGCCATCGATCCAGACAATTTGATCGGGGCAGCACATCGCAGCCATTTCATCAATCCACTGATTGACGTTCTTGTTATTTGTCATTTCCTAAAACCTCCATAAATGAATAAAATAGTTTCATTTGGCAAAACATTTCATCGTCCACCATTGTATATTATATAAAAACTGAAAATAAAAAGCAAGTCTTTTTTTGCTTTTTTTCCAAGGATAAACCATTATTTTCCCCTGCAGCGAAAATGAAGCTATCGTTTTTAAAAAAATCTTGACAATCACAGTAAATAGTGTATAATAAACTTTGCGCCTCATAAAAACCCCCAATGCGAGAGTGGCGGAACTGGCAGACGCGCACGTTTGAGGGGCGTGTGGATTATCCGTACGGGTTCAAGTCCCGTTTCTCGCACCAAAAAGAACCGCATTTTTTGCGGTTCTTTTTTCTGCTTCCTGCAGAATATGAACAGGCCGGCAATGTTCTTCAAAAAACAAACAATACTATATTGTTTGATAATTACATATTCTAGTGATATACTATAAGTAGATCGTGCCTGCCCATGTGCAGACTTCACAAACATGATAGAAAGGTTGGTCCGTATGAAATTGTTTGCATACGCGCTTGACAAGTTTGGTGGGATTTCAAAAGCAATTTTACGTTTTTGGGCTGTTTTTCTCTGCCTGTTGACCATTACAACGCTTGACATCATCTCCATTGAAAGTCAGCATGATTTCGAAAAACAAATCATGACCCTGGTAGTGGGTTCTTTTTGTTTTCTTTGCGCACAGGGTCTGTCCGAACGCTTTGGAAAGACCTTTCTGTTGAAATGTATTTTCCACGCCGCGGCTGCCCTTGTTTTGACTGCATATTATGCATATGTCCTGTCGATTAACAGCATCAATGACGTGATCGGTGTCAAAACCGTGGTCGGCATATTTGCCCTCTTCATCGCCTTTATCTGGATTCCTTCCATTCGCCGTTCAACCGACTTTTACAGCATTTTTCTATGTGTTTTCAAAAGTTTTTTCATCTCGGCGTTTTTTTCCGGCATTATTTTTGGGGGTATTTCCGCCATTATTGCCGCAATCAACGCATTGCTCCTACCTGTAAGTTCCCATGCCTATGCACACACAGCCAATATCGTGTGGGTTTTATGGGCGCCGATGCTGTTTCTTTCCCTCATTCCCGCCTTTTCTCTTTACAATGAAACACCGGAAAAGATCAAGAAATCAATCGGATATCCTCATTTTCTTGAAGTGCTTTTATCCTATGTGCTGATTCCGCTGATCTCGATTTATACGTTGGTTCTCCTTTTGTACATGGGTAAAACCATATATCTCGGCAACTGGAACGATAATTTGCTGGAACCGTTAATCTTGACATATTTAATCGCCGTGCTTTTGTTATATGTTCTGGTCAAACATATTGACAATATTTCTACTAGATTATTCAGAAAGATTTTCCCGGTACTTCTGGCGGCAATCGCTTTATATCAAACCATATCTTCCATTGTGAAGGCATTTGACGAGGGAATTGTTTTCACGCGGTATTTTGTAATCCTGTTCAGCCTGTATTCGCTTGTCTGCGGGATACTGCTCTTCCTTTTCCCGAAAAAGAAAAATGATGTGATTGCCTGGCTTGCGATTTTGTTGGCTCTTGTGTCCATTACACCGTATATGGGTGCCTTCGGTGTCAGTTCGGCAAGTCAAAGCGCCATTGTGGAAAATACCCTTGAAAAAAATGGCATGTTGCAAAACGGCGGTATCATTCCCAAATCGGATGTTTCGGATCAAGATAAGAAAAATATAAGCAGAGGGGTTTCTTATCTAAACAGCGTAAACGATCTTGACAAACTTGCTTTTTTACCAAACAATTTTGATTATAGTATTGATTTCAAAAACGTGTTCGGGTTTGATTTGTATCATGCTTCCGATGGAAATAATTATATTTCTAAAGAATATCAACTCGATCCCATGTTGCCGATTGATACCAAAGGATATGACTATCTGTTGACAACATCGATTCATTCTTCTGACAGGGCAAATAGAGACATAAGCAATGTCACCATAGACGACCAAGTATACAAAGTGAGTATAATCAATATACAAGGTGAAGAGAAAAAGATGCAGTACCAAGCCGGAGATACCGTCATTATGTCAATATCACTGACTCAACTATGTAACAAAATCGCCGGCTATAAAACCGAAATAGGTATACTTGCACCTGAAAAATTGACCTTTGACTTTGAAAACAACGATGTAAAGGTCCGGATTATATTCCGGTATGCCTCAATTTATGCTAACAATTCCCCAATCAATCATAATGCTGAATTCTATATTTTGTATAGCGTCAAGTAAATCGGCAGCGCAAAAAAAGAACCGTTACCTACGGTTCTTTTTTATAATTCGGTTTACTTTGTTAGGTTTGTGTGATAAAATGTTATAGCAAAGGGGGTAATGAATATGTACGATAGCATTGGTGAAAAAATCAAACTGCTGGCTAAACTCTTGGCGTGGATTACCAGCGGCGGGTTTGTTGTTTGGGGTATTATTCTACTGGATACCAATAAGTCTGATGGGGCTATACAAGGAATCCTTTTGCTCCTATTGGGGCCTCTTTTTTCATGGATGTTTACATGGTTAATGTATGGTTTCGGCGAATTGATTCAAAACACGGAAAATATTTTACTCAGATTGCCGCCCCCGGTGCAAACACCTGACAATATTTTTGAGCCGACACAAGGTACTCCCGATACAATCAGACACATCACGGGTGCCTCTTACGTTCCATCCAACGACTTGGCAAATAAACTGACCGCCTTGGAATCCTGGAAAAATGAATTGGAAGAAGAATACAATATCAAAAAAACGGACTTGCTTCAGGAGTTGAATCGATATGAACTCTGATACGCATGGTCAAATAATCAGAACTCTTTGAGACCATAACGATCTTACAGCTACATCTCGGTTATACATATAAAAAGGAAAAATACGAGCAGAATCATCCGGGTATTTTATCCTATGGGGAAACGCACACAGCGTTTCCTTTTCTTATTGATATCCATTCTAAAAACTCTCTGGAAATTATGTTTAAATTATGAATTTCTAATATATTTTTTGATTGCCTTCGCAAGGAATCAGGTTTATGGTATAATACAAAAAGGGAACTGCAGCAAGGCACAATCAGCATGTTCGTTTCCCAACGTCTTTCTTTTCTGCATCCAGATTCGTTGTGTTGGAAACAGATGGGTTAGAAGATACCCACAACAATGGATGAAAACCCAAGAGCAATGCTATGCACTTTTCTATGGACAGGCAAGACGATACGTAGAAAAGAGATAAGAGGTCTATATGCTGATATCTTCCCTGCACTCCCATGAATTTGACGCTTGGGTGGCCTTGTGTGCCCGGGGCTTTCAAATGCCCCCCGATGAATTTTACGAACACTTTGTCTATGATCCCGATGCAGTGATAGAAGGTATTCTGGTTGCCAGAGATGGTAAAAAGTTGGTTTCATCCGTTCGGGTGTTTCATCGCACCTTGTATCTGGAAGGACACCCCATCCCCGCCGGTGCCATCGGAGAAGTCTGTACCCTCCCTGCCTACCGGGGAAAGGGACTCAGTGGAATCTTGTTACAGAATGCCATCCGGTACATGGAAAAATGCCGCATGCCCCTCTCCACCCTCATCACCGACATCCCCGCTTATTATCAAAAGTTTGGCTGGTTGATCACACCCCGGGGATTGATCACACTACCATTAATAGAATACACCCTCTCCCTCTCCCTGCGTCCCTTTCTGCCGGAAGATTTACCCGCCGTCCTCTCCCTATGTTCTCCCTATAACGGTCTGTTTCTTCGTAGCGAATCATATTGGAAAACATGGATGCCTCATAATACCCGGCATCCTGCCGTGGCTGTACACAACGGTACCATTGTAGCCTATTTGGATTATGCTATCCAAGAAAACACCCTCCTGTTTCGGGAATATCGAGGTGACCCTGCACGTATAGCGGAAGTCTTTTCCCTGGTCGGAGATTATACAGAAGTAAAAAATGTCCCCTTTTCCTTCTGTCCCGATCCCGCTCTCCCCGTTACGGAAGATACCACCTTAATGGTGCGGCTCAATTTCCCTTTCACTTGCGGTAATACCCGGGTTGATCATCCTAGCATACTGGCATCTCTGTATCAAGAACCTGTCTTTTTTACCCCTGACAATTATTGAAAGAAATGATGCCGTACATTCTGACGGTGATTCCAGAAGACGTTGAAAAAACACCTACAAAAGGACTGGCACAAGCAGGATATATATTTCTGCTCGCGTCAGTCCTTTTTCATCCGAATGTACACTTCACATACATTTAACTGTTGAGGGGAACCTTTTTGCCGACACTTAATATTTTCTCCGATCTCGCCTTCCGAAAAAACACTCTTTTGCCCTGCGTTGTCGGGACGGATATTGTATTGCCATATGTTGTTAGGTATGATATACTGAAGCAAAAATAACGTCAAACAGGAAAGGGAATCGTATGAGTAAATTATATTTGGGTGCCGATGTAGGCGGTACAAAAATTGCCTTTCTCTTGCGGGATGAAAAAAATCACACCATATGCACCAAAACCGTCGCTGCCGCCAACACGGTGGACAGCTTGGATGCGGCCATCCATACGTTTTTATTTTCTTCTCATGTTGGCCTCGAACAAATCACCGCCATGGGAATCGGTCTTCCCGGCTGTGTGGATACAACAGGGCAGTTTGTATTTGATATCCCCGCCTATGGGTGGAAAGATGTAAATTTACATGAAGTGCTGTTCTCTCACTATCCTTTTCCCGCTTTGGGAGCCAATGATGTGAATGTTGCGCTCATAGGAGAACAGGCGGAAGGAGAAGCCCAAGGATTGCGTGATGCAGTCTTTATCGCCATCGGTACCGGCCTGGGCGGTGCCGTATTGACCAACGGACAAATTGTAGCGGGTCACAAAGGTCTCGCCGGTGAAATCGGCTATTTGGTGGAAGAATCCGATGCCCGATCCCACAAGCGTTTCACTTCCGATGCCTTCGGGTCATTGGAAAGCAAATGCTCCGGATCCGGTTTGAATCAATTGGGTAAACCTTTTGGACTGTCGGCAAAAACCTTGTTTGCCGAAGCAAGCGCGGGCAATTCCTATGCCCAGATCCTTTTGGAGGAATTCTTGAACCGCATCGCCGTCACAGCAGCCAATTGTGCCAGTTTACTCAATCCCGAAAAGATCATTTTCGGCGGCGGTTTATCCACCGAACTCCCTCCCTTCATGGAAATGCTCCAGGAAAAAGTCAGCGCATTGACCCCTATTTCCGTTGCATTATGCCTCAGTGCTTTGGGCAGAGATGCCGGTGCCATCGGCGCCTGTCATTTGGCGATCAAGGCCGAACAAATGGCAAATAATTCTTGACAAGAGCAGATTTTTCGGCTATACTGTCACATATTAATTGGCACGAGTGCCGGAAAGGGTATAAACCATGCAATGTAAAGTCGCAAAATTCGGCGGTTCTTCTTTGGCGGACGCAACACAAATCAGAAAAGTGCATGACATCATCACCAAAGATCCCGCAATTAAATATGTAGTACCTTCCGCTCCGGGAAAACGTTTTCCTGAAGATTTCAAGGTTACAGATATGTTGTATCGGTGCTATGATAAATGTGTCAAAGGTGAAAACAGCGATGCAGATTTTACTGCCATTGAAGAACGATTCAATGCCATTATCCGTGAACTGGGTTTGCAATTATCTTTGGAAGATGAGTATACCGTCATTCGCAAAGCGTTTAAAATAAAATTGGGTCGTGACTTTGCCGCCAGCCGTGGTGAATATTTATCCGGCAAAATTCTGTCGGCCTATCTGGGCTATCCCTTCATTGATGCCGCAGATGTGATTTTTTTTGATAAAAACGGATGTTTTGATTCCGAGCGCACCGACGAAGTGTTGAGCGCAAAACTGAAAGCCATGGAGCATGCAGTGGTTCCCGGCTTTTATGGTTCCATGCCCAACGATACCATTAAAACCTTTTCTCGCGGCGGCAGTGACATCACCGGTTCCATCGTTGCCAGAGCTGCCCGGGCAGATATGTATGAAAACTGGACCGATGTGTCCGGCTTTTTGATGGCGGACCCCCGTATCATCAAAAACCCCAAGACAATCCCCCATATTACTTACCATGAATTGCGTGAATTGTCTTACATGGGAGCTACCGTTCTACATGAAGACGCCATTTTCCCCGTGAGAATGGAGGGAATTCCCATCAACATTCGCAATACCAACGCACCCTCTGATCCCGGTACCACCATTTTGGCGGAAATGCCCGCCAATGACCCCGTTGAAGTGATTACCGGCATTGCAGGAAAAAAAGGTTTTGCCGTCGTAACCATTGATAAAGATATGATGAACCAGGAGCTTGGCTTTGGCCGCAGAATTCTCTGGGCATTTGAAAAGAACGGTATCTCCTTTGAGCACCTGCCCAGCGGCATCGATACCATGTCGGTCATCGTATCGGAAAGCGCTTTGGAAAACAAAAAGACTGCTCTCCTTGCCGATATCATTGCGTTGACCAACCCCGACCATATCCATGTGGAATACGGCATTGCCCTCATCGCCGTGGTAGGTCGTGGTATGGTACAGACAAAAGGTACTGCCAGCAAGATTTTCACCGCTATCTATGAAAACGATGTGAATATCCGCATGATTGACCAAGGTTCCAGCGAACTGAATATCATCATCGGCGTCAAGAGTGAAGATTTTGAAAAAGCCATGAACGCCATTTACAACGCATTTGTAGTTGCCTAATCACCAGAAAAACAACGTCCCCAGGTTTATCTATGTGCGACTAAGGAAGTAATTTCAAAGCCACATAGATAAGCATTGCAAGGGAAAGAAAAGGCGTGAAATCTCTTAATTGAGGTTTCACGCCTTTTTCTTTTTATCAAATCTCACACATTCGATTTCTTTGGTTATTCCTTGTATACTGAAACCACAAAACAAGGAGGTTAAATTATGCGAGAGAAAAAGTATTATGTTTGGTTTGACAGTCTGGAGCGTGGCACGATGATCAATTGCCTAAACGAAATGCGGACAAGGCTGATTTTAGAAGGCAAATATCACGATGCAGTTGATGATTTACTTCTCAAAATCATTAACGCTCCGACAAGAAAATTCAAGGTAATTCACAAGGAGGCATAATGACTATGGAAAAGCACATAACAGATGAACGAACAGGATTGAAGTATGAGTTGGTCGGAAACTACTATCTGATTGCCGGTGATGACGAAACAGAAGATGACCGTCCTATCGGCATATGGGGACAGCGGCATTTGTATTATATCAAGCAACATAAAAGGTCGTTGTATACTGACCTAAAAATGTCCGGCAAATTAAATAACTACCTTGCCGATATCAACGAAGAAGCAGAAGAAATGTTTTCTCAATTGGTCAAACAGATGGCTAATCAGCAAGCCGTTACCGAACAGCTAAAAGCAGAAAATCAAATGATTTGGGTTCAGAAAATGAACAGCATATGTAACAGCGCGAGAGAAATTATCAATTCTGAATTGATTTTTATCTAAAGTGAGGCGACCTATAACGGTGGGAGAATCGTTATAGGTCGCCTTTTTGCACAAGATTAAAGACAAGATCATTCAGTCAAACTCAGCTTGTATGTGCCACCGGTTGTGCCTTCACCGCCGACAAATGTAAGGGTGTTATCTTTGACGGAAAAAGTATAGGCGCAGTCGTGAACAGAGGAGTCCTTAAAATCGAGTAATAATTGATCGTTTTTAATAGAATAAGTATACTCATAATGATATTCTTCAAGGCACATACAGCCATTGCCTTTTCCATCAAATTCATATTGCGTATACTCATCATACACCCAAGTACCCTCCACTTGTTTCAAGGCACTTGCGTTGTATATTTTAAGTCCAATTATAACAAATACTATGACAATGACTGCTGATATTAAAGAAATTGCAATAAATCTTTTTGTATGTGATTTTTTCTTTCTACTTGGTTTGCGTGCTGAATAATGATTATGGGACTCGGACTGTGTTCTTTCGGTAAATTGGTTAAAATCGTTCATTGCTTTGTCCTCCTCATGATTAAAGCGGCAGCGGGAACCCCCGTTGCCGCTTTAACGAATTTATCTACTCTTTTTCTTTTTAGAACAGATTGTAATTCCGGTTAGTGTAGAAACCGAAACAAATGCAAGTGCAATCCAAAGGAAGATATTACTTGTATCTCCAGTTTGAGGAGAGTTAGTGCTTCCATTATTTTCAGTATTGCTTCCGGTTTCGCCGCTACTTGTCGGTGCATTAACCTCAGTGCCGGCAAATGCATATTTGCTGAATCCATCCGTTTCAAATGTAGCTATGTTACCATTTAAAGTGTAGGCAATATTCTCTGCTGTACCGTCATCCTTCAGATGAACAAGCAAAATATTTTCAAAGGCTTTTAAGACGCTTTCGGGGATTTCAATTGAAACTTTCACTTTACCATTCGGCTTAAAATCTGCGTCCTTGATAACATTTCCTTTAGAATCTGTGTCGCGTAGAATCATTGACAAATCAAAAACTGCCGCTAATTTCAAATCAGATGCTCCGATTTTCAGACTATTGGCGTTTTTCTCAATATCAGATTTATCAGCTGAATTTATTGCTTCGGTAATATTGTCAGCCTTGAAAATCACATTTTCATACAATTTTGTATCACCGACAGCTTCCACCGAAGCCTTTGTATTACCTTCAAGCTTGCTCTTATCAACTGAAGGAACCAGCTTTCCGGTTTCTGCAACGATTGATTCACCGCAAACCGTACATTTTCCTGTTTTTGTTCCTGTTTCGGTTTTAGTTGCTTCTTTTGTGACTGTCCATTCAACAACTGTATGACCGACTGCATCGGTATAAGTATCTTTATATTCATCACTGCAATCAGCGCACTTATGAAGTGTATAACCCTTTTCTGTACACGTAGGAGCAACTACAGTTGTCTTGTAATTGTGTGAAGTTTTTGCAATAGATACGCCGCTGCTGATTTTCACACCGCAATCCTTGCAATAAGTATCGCCGGTATAACCTTCTTTTGTACAAGTTGAAGCTACGGCATCTCTGACTTCGGTGTTCGGATGATTATTGGCATCCACTGTGCCGTATTCAACACCGCAGACAGAACATACCGCTTTGTGAGTGCATGTAGCTGTTCCGCCGCTATGCTGTGCTTTGTCAATCAAATTGCCGCAACCGACTGTCTGACATTCCTTCCAGTGATAATTCGAATCGGTCGACCAAACGGAAGCCGGGTTGTGTGCTGTCTTTGAGATAGCTGTACCAGAGGCGATTTTCGCATTACAGTCGGAACAATAGGTATCACCCGTGTATCCTTCCTCATAGCAAGTTGCTTCTTTTTGTCCTACCTTGTAGGTTGAACCAACGTGATTAGAGGAATTAACCTCGCCGTATTCAAAGGTATTAGTGCCTTTCTCTCCGCATACAGAACAGCTCTGATAATAAACTGCCTTATGTGTACAGGTGGCAGCTGATTTCAGATACTTTGTATCTGTGTTTTCAACATAATTGTGAGCACCTAATTCTCCGTATTCTTTGCCGCAAACAGAACATACTGCCTTATGCTGACAGGTTGCTGTACCGCCTGAATGTGCTGTAACAGCCGTTTTCGCATCACAATCATCACATTTATACCAGTGACCGTTATCGTCTGATTGCAGTACTGTATAGGAATGATTAATCATTGGAATAACGGTATCTGAAAGTTTAATCTCTGTCATACCGGATTCATCCGCAAAATACTTCTGGCACTTAGTACAGTACCAGTATGCAGTATTTCCGACAGCGGTGCAGGTTGCAGGCTTTGCAGCTACAGCAGTCATGTTATGTGTATGATCAAGTTTTCCGATAACCGTACCTGTCGCAATCTTTGTATTACAATCCTTACAATAGGTATCGCCTGTATATCCGGTGGTGTCTTCGGTAGCTGCATACGCTCCGCGGATTTCGGTATGTTCGTGGTTTGCAGAATCAACAGGACCGTATTCTACACCACATACGGAACATACTGCTTTATGAACACAAGTAGCTTTTCCACCACTATGGGCAGCCTTATCAATAATATTACCACAACCAACCGTCTGGCAATTCTTCCAGTGATAGTCGGCATCAGTTGACCAGACAGCAGCAGGGTTATGGGCATTTTTTTCAATAACTGTGCCCGTTCCTATTTTAACGTTACAATCTGAGCAGTATGTGTCTCCGGTATAACCTTCTTCATAGCAAGAAGCTTCCTTTTGACCTTTTACATAGGTTCCGCCCACGTGATTTGAAGAATCCACATTACCATATTCAAAAGTCTCTGTGCTCTTTTCACCGCATACGGAACAGCTCTTATAGTATACTGCTTTATGATTACAGGTGGCTGCTGATTTCAGATACTTTGCATCTGTGTTATCAACATAATTATGAGCACCCAATTCTCCGTATTCCTTGCTGCAGACAGAGCAAACGGCCTTGTGCAGACAATTGGCCGTACCGCCAGAATGAGCTGTAATATCGGATTTATCTCCACATACAGTACATACATGCCAATGGCTTACACCGTCCGATGTCCAATCCGAGCTGTAAGAATGCGTAATGGTGCGCGTGTATCCGCATATATCGCAGGTTGTATCACAAGCATTAGAAAATGCGTGATTGGCTGAATCAGACTTCTCTCCGCATGAGCATTCATGCCAATGCTTGCTGCCATCCTTTGACCAGTTTTCGGAAAATGTATGATTAATCTTAGAAATTGTAACTCCGGCCAAATTGGTTTTTACAGTACCGGCAGCGTCCTTAAAGTACCCATTGCAAACCTCGCAAGTCCAGTATTCAATATTACCGTCACGGAAATGATCTGCCGCTACGGCTTTATGATTCGTCAGCTTATGAGCAGCAAGCTCGCCATATTCATTGCCGCATACAGAACATACTGCTTTTTTCAGGCAAGTAGCCGTACCACCGACATGGCTTCCAACATCCGTTTTTTCATGGCAAACTGAACATTCATGCCAATGCTGAGTAGCATCTGAGGAATAAGTTTTAGAATAGTTGTGTGTGATAGAGCGTGTGTATCCGCAAATATTGCAGGTAGTATCGCAGTCGTTATCATAAGAGTGCACTGCAAATTCTACCTTGTTGCCACAACCGCATTCCTTCCAGTGACCACTTTCATCATTTTTCCATGTAGTCGGATAGCTGTGTGGAACTACTGCAAGAACTGTGTCTGCAAGTTTAATCTCATTCTTTCCAAGATAATCGTTAAATATCTTGTTGCAAATATCGCAGGTATAATACTCAATATTGCCGGTATTGTTATGATCCGGCTCAACTCTGTCGTGCTTTGTAAGAGTATGATTTCCTAATTCGCCATACTCCTCACCACATACAGAGCAAACCGCTTTGTGAAGACAATCAGCTGATCCACCGGCATGATCTGCAAATGGTAACTCTGCATCCGAGCCGGAAACGATTTCGCCACATTCGCCGCAAACTGAATATTCGGCATGACCATGCGTGATGCAGGTAGACGCGACAGCCGGATATACATCACCACATCTGTGAGAGCAATTGATTGTAACAAAGCATGATGCAGAATAATTCCCATCTTCCGTTGTCGCAGTAATAGTCACTGTACCTTTTTTAATCAAGGTAACAACGCCGTTAGATACAGTGGCAATTTTTTCGTCAGAGGATTCCCAATTTACATTTTTGTTGGTAGCGGTATCGGGAGTAAAGATGGGCGTTAATGTTAGTGTTTCATCACCGGTTTCAACCGTTGCAGTGGTTTTATCCAGTGTGAATCCGGTCGCCGGAACCGGTTTCTGTTTTACAGTCACATTGCCGTCAATTACATTGCATTCAACATCATCAATATTATCATTAACACAACTACGGACGATAATACTAACAGGATAGTCTTTTGCTTCAGCTTGTTCCAGAATTTCAAAAGTGAACGTAGCAAGGACCCCGTCAATCGTCACATTTTCACTTTCATCCCAAGCAAAGTTTTTTCCGGCCGTAAATCCACTAAACAGTGTTCCTTTTTTGCTTTCGGTCAATGTAAGGGCAGAGGTATCATATTTCAACGATACAGCAAGCCCTGCTATGCCCGGATTGTTTTTAATACTCAAGGTTAATGAAACTGTGTCACCTGTTTCTCCTTCGGCAGAAGAAAAGTCAATACTGGTAGTTGTTAATGCCGTTGCCGTTATAGTCAATGTCCCAACCGAGGACAGCAGCAACATTGCCGACAGCAACAACGATAAAAATCTTTTCACTATTTTATTTCCTCCTCAAATTACTGTGGTCCAAGCACAATGCTGGATGTGCCGGCATCGTAGTCATAATTAGCAATATACTTTCGCAAAAGAACGACATCCTTCATATCCAGGTTTCCGTCACCGTTTGCATCGGCTCCGGCTTCTATTACAACACTGGATGTTTCGGTATCGTAATCATAATTGACAATGTACTTTCTTAAAAGGACAACATCCTTCATGTCAATTTTTTCATCGCCGTTTGCATCGCCGTAAATGAAATCAATGACGGTGACAACGCCATTTACGGGAGTTAAAACAACATCATCCATATTTTCATTGGTGCAACTTCTCGGAATAACCTGTATTGTGTAATCACCCGGTTCCGCATTCTCCGCAACTGTGAACACGAATGTTGCAAGTGTCCCGTCTGCCGTTACATCTTCACTTTCATCCCACGCAAAATTCTTTCCGGCAGTAAAGCCGCTAAACATATCGCCCTTCTTGGTTTCAGCGAGAGTCAATACTGATTCGTCATACTTTAGCGAAACAGCAAGTCCTGCTATGCCGGGGTTGTTTTTCAGAGTTAAGGTGACCTCAATTTGCTTTCCGGCTGTCGTACGCACAGAGGATGTGAGTAATTGTGGCGCAAGTGCAGGAATGTAATTATCCTTATAACTATTTTCGCACTTTGAACAAGTGTGTAAGGTATATCCTTGTTGCGTTGTCGTCGGAGGAACAACAGTATCTACATAATGATGACCCGTTGCCGGGATAATAATATCTTCTGTTGTTATTTCTGTAGAACAACTTTCGTCTGTGAACAGTTTGCCACAAATGGTGCATTCACAGTATGCTTTAAAACCATCGTTTTCGCAGGTTGCATCCGTTGAAGCGTAGAACACAAGTCTATGATTATGCGTTTCAACAATACTACTTACTCTATTGTTTGTATCATAGGTAATTGTCAGCGTTCTTCGCACTGACTGATTCATATCATCAAATTCTTGTGTTACAGAACTCCAGCAATTCTTTTCGGCATCAAATGAAGCAGTGGTTTTGATGTTTCCGCCGCCGATTGCCACATCTTCAACCATAACTTTTCCGCTGGCAGCGTCGATTCTTGAACCCGAAAAATCAACTCCGGTCGTATCGAAAAGCATGGAAACCGTTTCTTTCACATCGTCCAGATCATAAAGCCAATAGGTATGCTGTCCTTCATTAATATAATCTGTTTTGTCATTCCAGAGCTTACCGGTTACATTGTATGAAAGCGATATAATACTGTTGATGTTATCCTGTGTTATTGCTCCGTTGAAGTTGAGAATATTTCGTTCAATATCATTTTGATAAGCAAGCGTGTAATAAGCAATACTCTCACTATACTCTCTCATCTTAATCCAATTATTGCTCGCAAGAACATTACTTGACAGAGTTCCGATTGTGAGCTGTATATCTCTACTGTTGTCTGTGTAATCCCCGGTACAATACCACGAAAAACGGACATTGGTGAATACACCTATGTCTGTTGTCAATATTCCGCCACACTCGCCTTGACCGCCACCATATTCTACAAAACCCAGTATTTTTGCAGTCACAACGCTGTTATCGTGTTTTGTGAATGTCAGTTGCAGTTCATTTTGGCCGCTTATCTGAATGCTCTTATAAGGATTTGCAACAATTTCGATATCCGCAACGCAAGAGAACCCTGCAATTTTTACTGTTACTTGGTGTTTTCCGATATCCCACTGATTGCCATAGCTCTGATCATCGGTAATACTTGGTGAGCAGGAGAACTTGCTATATATCTCCTCTGCGCTTCCGGTAAAAGATTTCCCGCCATCATACACAACCGTATATGTAAACAGTCCGCTTGTTTCATACTTGAAGTATTCACCCGAATCCATACCTGAAGCAGTGTATCCATCAACTTTATATAGCAGCGGTCTGCTTGCTACAGCACTGATGCTTTCAATCGGGCTTTTAATTACTTCTATTTCTGCCGTGCATCTTTTGCCCAAGAATGATATAGAAACGTTTTGCTTTCCAACACCCCATTGGTTATCAAAGGATTGGTCGGTTAAGATCTCGATATAACTATAGTCGTCGCCGAATTTGCGTTGAACTTCCTCCCGATTTCCGACAAATGTCTTGCCGTTGTCATAAGTCACTGTGTATTCAAGCGTGTTATAATTGATATTGTATCTGAAATACTGCTCGGACTGTCCGTCCGGCAGCCAATCTGTGCTCATCCAACCATCTACACCCTCTGTCAGTGTTTTGACTGCAACGGCGGATATATTGTCAATTGGACTTTTAGTAATCTCGATTTCGGCACTACAGGATTTTCCCATGAAACTGATATTGACAGTATGTTTTCCGACACCCCATTGATTTTCAAAGGATTGATCTGTGGTGACATCAATATAATACTGATTGTTACCAAATTTCTGCTGAACATCCGTCCGACTTCCGGTATATGTTTTGCCGCCGTCATATGTAACAGTGATTTCAAAAGGATCAGGACTTAAACTATATTTGAAGTACTGCTCCGTTTGTCCTTCCATAGTGTAATCTGAAGTGAAGTATCCACTCACGCCTTCGGATAAAGTCTTTACAGCAACGGCGGAAATATTTTCAATAGGGCATTTGGTGATTTCAATTTCAGCACTACAGAATTTACCCCTGAAGTTGATATTAACAGTATGCTTTCCAACACCCCATTGATTTTCATAGGATTGGTCAGAATTTATTATCTCGAAATTGCCATCGTTGCAAAACATCTGATGAAGTTCATCGCGGTTTCCAACAAATGTTTTGCCTCCATCATAAATCACAGTGTACTCAAGCGTATCGAAATTGATGTTGTATTTGAAATATTGCGGGGACTGACCCTGTTCTGTCCAATCCGAAACCATCCAACCGCTGATACCTTCCGTAAGCGTATTTACAGCAACAGCGGAAACACTTTCAATCGGATTCTTGACAATTTCAATCTCGCTTTCACACGATTTTCCCATGAGCCTAACAGTAATTTTGTGCTTACCGATGCCCCATTGGTTTTCAAAGCTTTGCTCGGTATCTATCTGCGGACAACTATTCCAACCGGAATCGCGAAATTTTTCATTTATTTCCGTAGCACTACCAGTAAAAGCTTCGCCGTTTTCTAACTCAAGAGTATACTTAAACCAATCGTTATACACATCATAACGATAGTAGGACTCTGTTTCTTCTCCTGTTTCCGGGATGAAATCCTTCCATTCCTGTCCACCCATGCCCTCAACAATTGCTTCCTTTGCAACAACGGAGATGCTTTCAATCGGACTTTTTTCGATTTCAATCTCAGCTTTTGCCGTTAAGTCCATAAAATGAACTGTAATCTCATGCTTTCCAGCTAACCATTGAACAGCATAACTTTGGTCGTCGGAAAACCAAGGACACTCTCCGAACTGTACCATCACAGCGTTGGAGTCCCCTGTAAAGGTCTGTCCGCCGTTGTAGGTAACGGTAAAGACGAAATCTGAATCCATGAAGTAATAACGAAAATATTCATCCGAATATGTGTCGGATTCCGCATCATAGTCCCTTGTCATATTACCGCTTTCGTTCTCACGAATAACCGCTGTGGGAATAAGTGAAGCGGCAATTCCTTCAATGCTTTCAGAATAAGCCAGCACTGATGAAATAGGGAGCAGGTTGATTACCAGTAATACCGCAACCAAAGAAGATATTAATCGCTTAGCCAGTTTCATAGATAGCCCTCCATTGTTATATTTTGATCGATTTATTTCATAATCTACATTATGTTGTCAAGATAGAGTATACACATATACTTCACCTAATTATACAATTATCATAATACCACATTTCTGCCAAAATAGCAACGGCTTTGGAATAGAAAATATGAAAATTCGTGAAATTGTTAAAATTGAATATAACAACATAAGCCATTCCATTGCTTTCGAAAGCAAGATAGAAATGGCCTTGTTTTGTGCGCCCTTGTTCAGATTGTGTTTTGATATTCAGAGTCGCAATTTTCACTAACCTACAACATAATGTAGATTATGTTGCAGGCGCTGTCTTTGACGGCATTTTCTAAATTATAATGCCCGAGAGAACATTGAAATATAAACCACCAAAATGTATTTTGGACGGTTTCGCCGCATTAATGCTTTGCATTCGGTTTATATTATCAGCCGCATATTCTCCATACGACGGCGGTGCTCCGTGCCGGTGGAAATGATATAAATGCGTGTGGTGTTAATGCTTGAATGACCGAGAATATCGGCAAGCTTGGCAATGTCCTTTTCAATGCCGTAAAAGGTGCGCGCAAACAGGTGGCGCAGGTTGTGCGGAAACACCTTGCCGGGATTAACGCCCGCTTCGGTGCAGAGCTTTTTCATCTCACGCCAGATGTTTGTCCGGCTTAATGGCTTACCTGTTCTTGTAACAAAAATCATACCAGACTTTATCTTCTGCTCTGCTGCATAGCGGAGCAGTTTTTTCTGTAATTCCTTTACGATAAAGACTGTCCGTGTTTTCGCCTTGCAGGTGACAACCGCTTCGCCGGATTTTGCCGCCTCTACCGTGACAAATTGCAGCTCGCTCACCCTAATCCCCGTACCGCAGATGGTCTGCAAAATCAGATTCAGGCGTTCATTGTGCTTTTGCTTGGCAGCCGTAACAAGCCGTATGTATTCTGCTTTTGTCAGTTCCTTTTCCTCGGGACAATAGATTTGCTGTTGTGTTTTAATCGTTTTTACCTTGCAGTCGTGCCAACCGATAAAATCAAGCAGACTGTTCACAGATGCAAGCATGGAATTGATACCGCGAACCGCATAGCCGCCGTCCACAAGCGTTTGCTTATAGCCGATAACAAGCTCTTTTGAAATAGTATTATTACCGACAAATGCAGCAAACGCCCATACATCACGCATATATTTTTCAATCGTGTTCTTGCTTTTCTCCTCTCTTATCAGATGATTTCCAAACTCAGATATGGTTTCGCCTTGAATAATCCTTTCATTCATCGTGATTTACCTCCGGATAATTTTATGTCTCACATCATTCTACCCGAAAAGTATGAAAAACCTGAAATTGCCATACTATTGTAAAATACGGTAATTTGTATGTCGAATGTGCGGATTTGAAATTTACATAAAGAATGCCCCGTCGGGATTCAAGCAGATTAGCTTGCTTTTCCCGACGGGGCTTTTTCTGTTTTACAGCACATTTTTCTCTTTCACTTTTTCGGCAAGTTCCTTTATCGCTTTCCTGTATGCCTTTTCGGCGGCTTCGGCGGAGGAAAGACCGTTGTTTACGGCAATCTCAATGAATGAAATACTGTCCTTGTGCTTGTAACAGTTTTCACAAAATCCCAGATGGTGCGCCAGTATGTACCTCTGACGGGGAGATAGCTCCTCATAAGAGGACAACACCGCTATCCGGGTTTGCAAACGGAAAAACTCCTGCTCCGGCGAAAGAGTGTTGTCACAGGTTACATCCTCGGCGGCCTGCTCGCTGTCCTCATCGCCGTAGCGCTTAAAGAATGGAACCATTCCCTCGCTCCGAAGTCCGGCGGTCAGCATTTCTTTTACGGTTTTTGCCGTCGTTCCGGTTTTCTTGGCGATATATTCAATCGTTTCATCGTCGCTTTTCCTGCCACGGTTGTTGAATAGCAGCATCATTTTCCGTAGCTGCTTGTATTCGTGCTCGCTTGGAATGGTAATGCCGGTACGCATTGTACGGATGTATTCCAGCACTTCGGATAGCACAATGTATTCCTTATACTGCATAAAATCAACGCCACGGGAAACATCATAGCTGTTCAATGCTTTCACAAGCCCTGTGATGTAGGCAGATTTCATATCCACAAAATGCCCCTGCATCGCATAATTCTGCACCAGCGCCATAATTCTTGTGTTCAGTTGAGGCTCAAAGTAATGGAGAAACCAAGATAGATATTTTTCATCCTTCCCATCAAGATAAAGACGGATATATTCATTCAGCGGTTTTCTCGGCGGTGCCGGAAACAGCCGGTATTGTACGAGATCTTCTTCCCACTTTTTCAAGGCACTGCCTCCTTTCCGGTTACTCCAGCCTTTTCTGTACCTCTGCGAAAAAGACATTCAGTTCCATATCCTTTTCGTATCCGTGACGGGCGTAATCGTCGTCCATCATAGCTTCTTCTTTCAGTTCAAAAGCATATTTCTTCGCCGCTGTCGCCGCTTCCGGCTTCAGAACACCTCTGCATACGCCGGTACGGATATAGTTCATTCTCCGCTTGTGAATTGTCAGAATCGGATTGCCTTCAGCGGTTTCTTTCTGCTTTTTCTGTACGGCATATTTTCGACACAGCTTACCGCCGGTCAGCTTCATCGGTGCATATCCGTTGCAGTATTGCTGCCGCCGTGCGTCCTCCATCAAAAAATACCGTTTGCAGACAGGACATCTTCTCGGATAATGCCCATAATGCAGACCTTCATAAAAGTCCGTCAGAATGAAGCTGTAATAATCGGCAAACTGAATCCGCCGAACCATAACGGTCTTTTTGCCGTTTTGAAGGGACACATAATCCGTCTGTGTAAGAATCTGACGCTTCGCAAAGATTCTCTCGGCTATGGGCAGCAGATGCTCCTCATCAAGCCGTTTGGCATTTTCAAGATTGTCTATGAATTTAATCAAGCCGTTAAAAGCAACCTGCATATCGTTGCCGATGCTGTCGTAAAAGCGGAGCGTGGATAAAATGTCCTCAATAAGCTTTTCACATTCCGCAAAGAAATCTTTATCGTATTCGTCCGGTAGCATATCCAAAGCGGCATATTCGCTTTGCATTTCTCCGACCTTTGCTCTGCGGCGGAAGTAGTCACAAATCCTGTTTCCGTTATCTTCGGACAGTAAGGTAGCAATACGCTTTTCTTCCGCCGGTATATTCAACAGCTTAAATGGTTGTATCAATGGGAGTATTTTCAGAATGAGATGTATTTCATTCGCCGCTTCAGGTAAATCCTCAGGATTTAAGTAACCTGCGCTCAATGTTTCCGTAACCCTCCAGTTGTAACGCTTATAGACAGATACTTTTGCGGCGGTATCGCCCTTGTAATATTGATTAAGAAGCAGCAGTGCAAACTGTCCAGCAGGAAGCTTTCTGTCGGAAATATATACGGCACCGTCACGGTAATCTGTGCTGAAAAAGGATAAAAATAGGTTCATTATTCCTGCCTCCCTGTATATTCTAACAAAACGAAAGTCCGTTATATGGTATTCGTTGATTTTGCGAAGAAAAAATACTATATTTTTCTGATTAACGCCACAAATGAACATACGTTCTAAACGAATTATATCACACAAACCGCATAAATTCAATAGGTTTCAGCTTGTAACGCACATTGTTTTTCGGGTGTAATGGTGTTGTTACCCTTTTTGAATATTCCTCCAATTATATATACGAGGGTGAGAAAATCGCCCTTAACACATCGGACACAGAGGCCGTCGGAGAAATCCGGCTGCTCTTTTGCTGCCCGGAGAAAGGAGGAAAGGATTATGATACTCAAAATTAAACCGCCGCAGGTGGAACGGATAAACACGCTTGTACGGAATCTCTGCTGCAACTGCATCGACGAAAACTGTCTACTGCTTGACGATGGCGAGGAACACAGCTGCGTACAGCTATTATGCGTCAGCGGCATTTACTGCAACTATTTCAAGAACGCAGTTTTACCGGCCGACAAAGAACTGTATGCGAAAATTATGAAGTACAACGACGAGAAACCATAATTAGATAACTGCCCCCACATTTGCAGTCATCCAAAATCAAATCGCCGGTAATCCGGCAGAAAGAAGGAAATTATGAAAACTATCAACAACACAAAAATCATTGGCATTGACCACGGCTACGGAAATATGAAAACAGCGAATTACTGTTTTAAGACAGGCATCGTCGCTTATGATTTCGAACCGCTGTTCACAAAGGATATGCTTGTTTATGATAGCAGGTATTATCTCATTGGCGAAGGGCACAAAGCGTATGCGGCCGAGAAAATGCTGGATGAGGAGTATTATGTTCTCACTCTGGCCGCCATAGCAATGGAGCTTCACAAAGAAAATATCACAGATGCAACCGTTCACATCGCCGCAGGGCTTCCACTCACTTGGGTAAGCAAGCAAAAAGAAAAGTTTAAAACGTATCTGTTGAAAAATGAGGAGGTCAACTTCACATTCCGCAAAACCGACTATCACATTAAAATTGTCGGTGCGGATGTATTTCCGCAAGGGTTCTCTGCCATTGCAGAAACGGCGGCAAGCTTCAAAGGCGTTAATCTGCTCTGCGACATAGGCAACGGGACAATGAATCTTCTATATATCCGCAACGGCAGACCGGATTCTCTCAGAATGTATACCGAAAAGTTCGGCACCGAGCAGTGCGTCAACGCAATCAAAAACGCTGTTATGGACAAGTTTCAGGTTGTCATCGACAGCGGAATTATCGAAGAATTTCTTGCCACCGGCAAGGCGGATATTTCAAAAGAATATCTGAAGGTGCTTAAGGCTACTGCCGCAGACTATGTGGCCGAGATTTTTCGCAGACTGAAAGACCATGAATACAACCCCAACCTGATGCAACTTTATGTCGTTGGCGGTGGAGGTTGCCTTATCCGCAACTTTGGCAGATATGACAAATCCCGTGTTACCGTGAACGAAGATATTTCCGCTACAGCAAAAGGCTATGAATATCTTTCGGAGCGTTATCTGAAAAAGGATGGTGAAAGACTGTGAGCGTTAAATATATCAAGGTACGGTTTAACACTGACAAGGAAGATGACCACAAGGCATACGATACCATACAGAACGCCAACATTTCACAATCTAAATTTATAATAGCCGCCGTAAACGCCTACGGCGGCTATCTTTCTACCGAAGAAGATAAGAAACAGCTTTGCCTTGCTGTACAAGAAGCCGTTCACGCTTCGATAAGAGAAATATTCGGTGGAGGGATAAATCCGACAGCACCGCAACAGTTTTCATCTCAACTGGAAGAAAATCCGAAAGCAGATGCAGAAGAAAGCGGAAAAATTGCAGATGATTTCCTTGAAAACTTCATTTGACAGCAAAAATATCTTCTTATTAACAGCACTATTTAAGAACAGACGGAACTTTCGTGTAAAAAGTGTAACCGCAAATACGAAATATCAAAATGAGTTTTAGATGACGGTGCCAAAATATCCTTGCTTTTGGCACCCTTAATGAACGGTGTTTATTTCTTCTGAACCCATCAACGTGAGGTGGTAATCGTGAATATAAGCAAAACCGAAAACGCGTATTGGCGGCGGCACCTTGCCGCTATCTCATACTGTAAGTACCTTACCGCTGTCTCATACTGTAGCAAGCAGGGAACTTGTACGGCAAGTTCCGTTTCAAAAGCGGCTATTTTCGCCGCTTTATTCTTTAGGGGACTTCGTTCCCCTAATACCCCCATTACAGAAAGAAGGTTTTCTATGAACAGAAATCCAAAAGAAAAGCCTGCCCGGATAGAAATTCGCACAGAACCCGGCAAAAAGAAAAGAATCCAACAGCTTGCAGATAAATGCAATCTATCTGTCAGCGAATATATGGTGCAAAGGGCATTGGGATATGAACCGAAATCGGTTCTTCCCGATGCCTTTTATCGTTTCTACAGTAAACTTTGCGATGTTACCAACGAATTGAAAGAAAGCGTCACACCTGAAACGGAGGCACGGCTTATAGAACTTGTGGAATATATTTATTCCACGCTGCTTCTTCCGTATAAGAAAACGGCAGAAGAAATCCAAAAAGAAACGAAGGAGATGGAAGATTGGCTACGACGGGATTTTGGCCTGTAAAGAACAGGCTGAAAGAAGTTATCGACTATGCTGACAATCCCGACAAGACCACCGAACACAAATATCTTGACAACGATCTTGCTGCTGCTCTTGAATACACCGAAAATGACGATAAAACTGATAAGAAAATGTTTGTCACCGGTATCAACTGCATTACAGAAAAAGCATATGAGCAAATGACCGCCACAAAACAGCGTTACGGCAAACTCGGTGGTAATGTCGCCTATCACGGATTTCAAAGTTTCAAGACCAGAGAGGTTACACCCGAAGAATGTCACCAGATAGGCATTGAAACTGCAAAGCGAATGTGGGGTTATGATTATGAGATAGTAGTCACCACTCATTTGAATACAGATAATCTTCATAATCACATCGTCGTAAACTCCGTGTCCTTTCGCACCGGACGAAAGTTTGAAAACCATATTTCAGACCACCATAAATTGAGAGAAATATCCGATGCGGTTTGTCAGGAATACGGCAAGTCGGTTATTGAAAACGCAAAGTTTTACGGCGGTGACAAAAAAGCCTACTGGCTTCATAAAGACGGAAAGAAAACACACAGAGATATGCTCAAAGCAGATATTGAGGAAGTCCTGAAATATTCAAAAACCCGTTACGATTTTGAAAGTCGCCTGAAAGCACTCGGCTACACCTTTGGCAGAACCGAGGATAATTACCGCCATCCAACTGTTATTGCAAAGGGTTGGAAGCGCCCTATCCGCATTGATACGCTTGGCTATACGGTGGATGTTATAAACGCTCGTATGGAAGAAAACGAAAATACCCTGTATTTCTTCCGTATACAGAATGAACATCCGATTTACCGCCCGAAGCAGTTTCCATTAGAAAAGGTTTTGGGCGACTTGCAATTTGAAATTGAGCACAGTTATGACGACATTACCGTATTTGTAGACAAGCTGTTTCTGATTGTTCTTACTGTGTTTGAAATCATCGACAATCTGTCGGGAATTATGCTGTTGTCGCCGGAGCTTCGGCACGCCAAAAATGATTACAACAAATATTATGATGCTTATGCCTTCCTAAAGCATAACGATATTCACACGATATCGGAATTATCAAATTGTATTCTTGAAACAAAAACACAAATTGCAGATTTGGAAGCTGGACGACAGAAAATAAGTAATCAGATACGCCGACCGAAATCGCCGGAAGAACAAGCCGAAAACAAAGAACGCCGCAAAGCTATATCTGCACAAATACAGCCCTTGCGTAAAAAGCTCCGCAGGGCTGAGTGGATTTTTAAAGAATCTCCACATTTATATGAGCTTTTACAAACCGAACACCGCCTTGAACAGGCGGCGAAAACCAAATACAGACAAAGGAGTTATGAAAGATAATGAAAAACATTACTATTATTCCCGTTAATAAATTGCGCCCATTTGAGGGGCACCCCTACAAGGTCAAGGACGATGATGAGATGAACGCTTTAATTGAAAGCATTCAAGAGCAAGGCATTTTATCTCCGTTGGTTGTCCGACCGATAGAAAACACAAACGAATATGAAGTGATAAGCGGTCATCGACGCTTACACGCAGCGCAAAAGGCAGGGATTACAGAAGTCCCTGCCTTAATTAATGCCCTTGACCGAGATTCAGCCGCCATTGCTGTGGTGGACAGCAATCTGCACCGTGAGCATATTCTGCCAAGTGAAAAAGCGTTTGCCTATAAACTAAAAATGGATGCATTAAAGCATCAGGGAAAAAGAACAGATTTAACTTCGGACCAACTTGGCCCGAAGTTGACCGCAGAAGTAATCTCTGATTCAGACAGTGCATCACAAGTCAAACGCTATATCCGGCTAACGAACCTTGTCCCACAGCTTCTCGACTGTATGGACGAAGGCAAAATGGCTTTTTCCGTTGGTGTGGAGTTGTCGTATCTCAACGATGATTTTCAGTATGCCGTTCTGGACGCAATGGCAGAGGAGGATTGCACTCCGTCCTATGCTCAAGCCGTCCGTATGAGAAATATGTTCCGAGGAGACACCCTGACAGAAAATGATATTTTCGCCATCATTCGTGAAGAAAAAGCCAATCAGAAAGAAAAGGTCAGTTTCAAGGCTGATGACCTTCGCCGTTTTTTCCCGAAAAGTTTTACCATGCAGGATATTGAAAAAGCAATTCTGCAAATTGTTGAAGCCGATTACCGTCGCCGTCAACGCAACCGTGACGACGGTGCGAGATAAGGAGGGCGTATATGGATACAAAGGAAAGCTTGTCTTTTGAAAGTATTTTCAGTTCCTTAAACGGTCGAACAACAGAAATGAAAATCGGAGGAACTGTATACGAAGTTTCAACACACTTCAATCTTGAAGGACGGCAAAATGTCTTACAGCAGTTTACCGAATTGATTGCAGATCATAATTTGATTTCAAAATCCGCATAAATGATATTTTGGGCATTGCGAGGTACAATGATATTACCTTGCAATGCCCTGTTGTCAGAAAGGAGAAAATATATGACAACGAAAACAAGAATACAAGGGCAAGAAGATAAAATCACGGCGCTTTACTGCCGTCTGTCCCAAGACGATGAGCTTGAAGGCGAAAGCAATTCCATAAGTAACCAGAAAGAAATTCTGATGTCTTATGCCAAGAAAAACGGCTTCCTTCACCCACAGATTTTTACAGACGATGGTATCAGCGGAACCACATTCAACCGTCCCGGATTTCAGGCTATGCAAAAATTGATTGAGGACGGAAAAGTTGCAACCGTAATCGTAAAAGATTTAAGCCGATTCGGGAGAAACTATATCGACTGCGGTCAGTATGCTGAAATTGTGTACCCAATGTTGGACGTGCGTTTTATTTCCATTCAGGAAAATGTAGACACACTGAAGCGCACAGGAACGGAACTTATGCCGGTAAATAATCTTTTCAATGAGTGGTATGCGGCTCAGACCTCCAAGAAAATCCGTGCCGTAAATGAAATGAAGATGGCAAAAGGTGAACGTGTAGCTTCCGCTATACCTTATGGGTACAAAAAATTGGAGGATAATCCAAAGCAATGGGTAATCGACGAACCGGCTGCTGATATTGTCAGAAGAATATTTGCACTCACGATAGACGGTAAAGGACCATTGCAAATTGCAAAAATATTGGAACTGGAAAAGGTATTGACTATCACAGCATATCTTGATTCTGTCGGCAGAAAGCCATCCAATCAGATACCTGCGAACATTTACGGTTGGAGAGACAACACAATAGAGCATATTCTTGAAAACCAGCAGTATACCGGTTGTACGGTTAACGGAAAGAGTACAACTATCAGTTACAAGGTACACAAAGTTATTGAAAGGTCAAAGGAGGATTACCAGATTATTCCCAACACACAGGAAGCAATCATTGACGAAAACACCTGGCTGAGAGTTCAGGAACTTCGTCAGAACCGCCGCAGGAATACTAAGACAGGAAGGCAGAGCCTGTTTTCCGGATTGGTATTCTGTGCGGACTGCGGAGCGAAGCTGCATTTTTGTGCGGCGAAAAGCTTGAAACGCAATCAGGAATTCTTCCGCTGTGCAAATTACAAGGACGGAAGAGGCGAATGCACCGTTCATTACATCCGCGAAGTTGTCCTGCAGGAGATTGTCAAACAGGCAGTAGCAGACCTTGCGGATTTCATTCGCTGTTATGAATCTGTTTTTGTATATCTGCAAGCCAAAAAAGCCGGACAAACAGAAAAAGATCAGATAAAGCGTCTGAAAGCTACCATAGAAAGCAGTAAACGGCGCATATCCGATCTGGATAAACTGTTCAATCGTATTTACGAGGATAATGTCAACGGTAAAATCTCGGATGAACGCTATGCTCGTATGGCGAAAGAATATGAATCCGAGCAAAGAGAATTGGAGCAGTTGCTGTCTGAAAGCGAGCAACAACTCGTGAAATCCGAAAAGCATACCGTGGATATGCGAATGCTACTTGAGGGATTTCGGGAGTACACAGATATGAAAGAATTAACTCCAACGATTGTCAATAAACTTATCCAGCGGATTGAAGTTCATAACAGCGATAAGAGCAGCGGGCATATCAAAGTTAAGGTAGATATTTATTTCACCGCCGTTGGTCTTGTAGATATTCCAACAGAACAACAGTTGTATAAGCTTATGAAGGAAGCGGCCTCCGAAATTGAAGGTGCCTCAAAAACCGCATAAACACGAAAAAAGAAAAAAGGTGTAACCCCAAACGAGGTTACACCATATTCTCTCCCGAATTACTGCCTTAAGAACACACAGCTTTTGCCCGGGGACGTTTTCTTTTTTCCTATTTGATTTTCACAACGGCGCCGCCTTGGTCGCACGATTCTTTTTCCGCCATCAAAATGCGAATCGTATCCCTGGAAGATTCGGGAGGATTGATGGTATTTTCCTTTTGATTTTCAATCAAGCCGGCAAAATACAAAATCTCATGATAATATCCTTTATCTGAATCCGTAAAAGTGGGGGTGACATCTTCTCCGTCGCGGGTGGTAAAGCGAAATCCATGAGCATCCATGAAAGCGGTGCCGCCTTCAAAATTGACACGATAGATCATTTCAAAGCTATCAGTGGCCAAGAACCAATCGTCTTGGGCATTCACGACTAAATTCTGATCATAGATATAGTTGGTAGTGACGGCATCATAGCCGCTGCCTTCGTAAAAACGGACGCCTCTGGAGGATACTGCCTTCGGCATGCCAAACAAATACTGGATCATATCGATATCATGAACATGCTGATCAAACAAGGCGCCGCCTCCCAATTCTTCTTTCAACAACCAGTTCTGATAAGACCACAGGGGGGTAGACCCGCCGCGGAAGAAGTACGCAGACAACGGTTTGCCGAACTTTCCGGAATTCACCAGATCTTTCAGGGCAACATATTCATGCCAAAACCGAAGACATTGACCGATCATGAGGTATTTGCCGGTTTTTTTGGCGGCTTCAATCATCTTGGTGCAATCATCGGGATTGAGTGCCATGGGCTTTTCACAAAACACATGAAGCCCTTTGGCAAGACACTTCAACGTGGCTTCGCAATGTAAATAAGTAGGAAGAATGATGGATACCATATCCAGTTCTTCCTTTTCCAGCATTTCATCCATATCGGTATACAGATGGAACATGGAAAAATCATAGTCCTGAGCACCCACACCTTTGATGTTCAGCGTACCCTTATAGTTGGTAAATTTTTTGGGATCCACATCGCAGATAGCAACCAGCCGGATGGATTTCTCTTCCTGGATATAACGCACATAGTTGTCCAAATGGCCACGACCCATAGAACCCACGCCAATCAAAGCGGCTTTTAACATACTTTTTACCTCACAAAATGCTTAAAATCTTACCATTATTGTAGGGAAAAGCATAGATTCTGTCAACTATTTCAATGAAAAATGCAAAAAAGCAATTGAAAATTACAAAGATTTTCCTGCTTTTACAGAGGATGTGCCTTTATTTTGGCAAAGGATCTGGGATATTCATGAGGGGTGTTTTTTACTTTATCAATGATTACGATGTATCGTTCCATAGAAAGAAAAAAGTCCAGTTCTTCTATTTCTTCAGGCGTTTGCGCCGGAGAAAGCACTTGTTTGACAGGCATAATTTCCCGTATTTCCCCCCCCAGCTTGGCAATACCGCTTTGGGCCGATTTCACTTCATCAAAAACCTTCGGTCCTTTCATAGCGAGGAAAACGCCGCCTTTTTTTACAAAAGGCAAGCAAAGCTCGTCCAGCATGTCCAAAGACGCCACCGCTCTTGCAATCACCACATCGAACGCTTCCCGCATACGCTGACTGGGTGCGGACAACTCTTCCGCCCGTCCCGCTGCCACTTTGACTCCCTGCAAGCCCATTTGCGCGGCACATCTGGAAACAAAGCGTAGTTTCTTCTCGGTAGAGTCGATCATGGTGATTTGCATATGCGGGAGGGCAATTTTAATAGCCAGACCGGGAATACCCCCGCCGCAGCCAATATCCGCAACAGTTTTCGCTTCCTGTAAAGCGGGAATGTCACACAGAGACAAAGAATCGGCAAAATGACGCAGCACCACGCCGTCGGCTGTTTTCACCGCCGTGACATTCATTTTTCCCTGCGTATCCATCAAACAATCCAACAGTACCGTAAAAGACTGCTGTTGTTTTTCTCCCAATACCACCCGGGTGCTTTCGCGCAACCATGTTTCATGCAATGTTTTCAATGCCATATATGCTCCTAATGATTCAAATATAACAGCAATACCGTAATGTCTGCCGGAGATACACCTGAAATACGGGATGCCTGCCCCAAACTTTCAGGACGGATGGCTTCCAGTTTCGCTGCGGCTTCCAAGCGCAGACCCTGTATGGATTTGTATGGCAAATCCGGGGGAAGGCGCTTGTTTTCCAGTTTTCTGCATGCTTCTATTTCCTTATTTTGTCGTTTGATATACCCGGCGTATTTGATTTCAATTTCAGCTTTCTCAAAAACTTCTTCCTGATATTCGCCGTAATCGGGGCGATGGATATCCAACGGAGTGATCATCTTGTAACCAATACCCGGTCTGCGAAGCAAATCGCCAAGGCGCACGCCCGTATGCACGGGAGGATTTTCCGTGGAAGCAAGCATGGCATTCAACGCCTCGCCGGGCGGCAAGAAGGTTGTTTCCGCGCGCTCTACTTCCTCGTCAATGTATGCAAAAATCTTTTGTTTTTCATTATATCTTTCTTTGGATAACAGTCCCATCCGCAAGCCGATCTCTGACAACCGCCTATCTGCATTGTCCTGTCTTAACACCAAGCGATATTCACAGCGGGAGGTCATCATCCGGTATGGCTCGTTGGTTCCTTTGGTCACCAGATCATCGATCAATGTGCCGATGTAGGAAGATGAACGGGGCAATACCAAACTTTCTTTTCCTTGTATCTGCAATGCGGCATTGATACCTGCCACAATCCCCTGGGCAGCAGCTTCTTCATAGCCGGATGTACCGTTGAATTGCCCGGCGCCATATAAGCCGGGGTAATCTTGTATTTCCATCGTAGGACGAAGCTGTAAAGGATCGATGCAGTCATACTCGATGGCATAGGCAGCCCGGATGAACACGGCGTCTTCCAAACCTTCGATGGAATGCACCACTTCTCTTTGCACATCCTCCGGCAAAGAAGAACTCAATCCCTGGGCATAAATTTCCACCGTATCTTCCCCCATGGGTTCCAAAAACACCTGGTGCCGCTCTTTATCGGGAAAACGAACGATCTTGTCCTCAAGGCTGGGACAATATCTGGGTCCCGTCCCTTTTATCACACCGGAATATAGGGGAGATCGATGGAGGTTGGCACGGATGATGGCATGGGTTTTTTCGTTGGTATACACCACATGGCATTTCTTCTGGGGACGGTCACGAAACGCCTCCTTGTCGGTTAAAGAGGAAAAACAGACAGGGGGCATATCTCCTTCCTGGGATTCTGTTTTTTCATAATGAATGCTGTCACGATGCAATCGGGGCGGTGTTCCCGTTTTGAACCGAAAAAATTTAATCCCTAGTTTTTTCAAGGAATCGGTCAAACCAATGGCAGCAATGCTGTTGTCCGGTCCGGCGGAATAGAATGATTCCCCCACAATGATGCGGGAATCCAAGTAAGTGCCGGTGGCAATAATCACCGCTTTGCAGCCATAAACAGCGCCCAATCTGGTAGCCACATACCAGAGGTTTCCCTCCCGGTACACATCCACTGCTTCCCCTTGAATCAAAGACAGATTGGGGGTGTTTTCTAATATTGTTTTCATATGGGCACGATAACGCATCCGATCGGACTGCATCCGCAGCGAATGGACTGCGGGACCTTTGGATGCGTTGAGCATGCGGCTTTGGAGACACACTTGGTCGGCGACTCTCCCCATTTCTCCACCCAAAGCATCGAGTTCAAAGACCAATTGGCCTTTCCCCGTACCCCCAATGGAAGGATTGCAGGGCATGTTGCCCACAGCATCGGGTTGCAACGTAAGAAGGACTGTCTTGACACCCATGCGGGCGGTTGCTAAGGAAGCTTCGATCCCGGCATGACCGCCGCCAATGACCAATACATCCGGCTCTCCTACCACATAACGTATAATTGCCTTTTCCATGTTTGTTACCTATCTATTTTCCTACACAAAAACGGGAAAAAATATTTTGCACAATTTGTTCGCCCACTTGCCTTCCGTCGGTTTCCTGCAAGGTGGCAATGGCTTGTTCCAATAGTATGCCCGACAGTTCTTTCCCCCCGGACAGCACGGTATGCACCACATCCAGAAGCAAATCCCGGGTTTTTTCCAGGCAGGAAAACTGTCTGGCATTCACCAACAGTCCCCCGTCTTCCAAACGGATATCGGAGGAAAGATATAAGGCTTCAATTTTATTTTTCAGGGCTTGTATACCGTCCCCCGTAATAACCGAAATCATTTCATAACTGCAAAAACGCCTTTTCAGTTCTTCTGTATCCGCCAGACAGGGCTGATCGGTTTTGGTCAGAATGGGCATGACTTTTCCCGGGGCGGTCCGGAGTTTTTCCATCAACTCCAGTTCATTTTTTTCAAACCGCCGGGACGAATCAAACAAAGCCAAAATCAACTGCGTTTCGGAGGAAAATACCTTTTCTTCCGCTTTGGCAATGCCGATTTTTTCTACAAGATCATCACTTTTATGGAGTCCCGCCGTATCCGTCAGGGTCAAAAGAACCCGTCCCATCTTGACGGTGTATTCCAGTAAATCCCGGGTGGTACCTGCCACTTCGGTGACAATGGCTTTTTCTTCTCCCACCAAGTAATTGAACAGAGAGGATTTTCCGCTGTTGGGCGTGCCGGCAATGACGGCGGGCACGCCGGCGGTGACGGCTCTGCCTCCCCGGTAGGTGGATAATATCTCTTGGATGCGAGATATTTCATCCCGCACCTTTTGCACCAATGTATCATCATCGACATCCTGCAAATCTTCATCGGGATAGTCGATATAGGCATATAACGAGGCAGTCAACACAAGTAAACGAGTGGCGATTTCTTGTATTTCCTTGGATAATTTTCCGTCTTTTTGGTTGGAAAGCAATATAACGGCCGATTCGCTTTTTGCTTCCAGCAAATCCGCCACGGCTTCCGCTTCCGCCAAATTTTGTTTACCGTTCACGAACGCGCGGCGGGAAAATTCTCCGGGCTCGGCATGCCTGGCACCTGCGGATAATACCCGCTTCAGAACCAATGCCGTCACCATCACGCCGCCATGACAGGAAATTTCCGCCATCTCTTCTCCAGAAAAGGATTTGCCATACGCAAATTTTACCAACAACCCACTGTCGATGCGATGACCGTTTTCATCGATGATATCCCCGTAGACGGCAAAGCGAACCGGGCAAGAGGCAACATCTCCCTTCAAGGGTCGGAAAACCTTCTTCAGTATGCGGGGTGTATCTTCTCCCGAAATGCGGATCACCGCTATACCGCCGATCCCTTTCGGGGTAGATACGGCTGCAATGGTTCCATCCAATAACATTCTGTTTACCTTTCATAAACAAGCGCGAAGAAAACTTTCTTCGCGCCGTGTGATCCATTAATCGTTGAATGTGCTGGTTTCTTCCACGTCGGGAAGAATGTCGTCAATGCTTTTTGCCTTCACGATGACCTGAGCAGGGCGTTCGGGAATGACAAATTTCTTTTCAAACACCGGCTTTTCAACTTCCGGTTTCTTAGCCGGTACCGCAGAGCGATTGGAATTTCCTTTCTTGTCGCCTTTTTGCTGACGTTTCACCTGATTATCGGGGGAAACCACAATCCTGCGACTGTCGTCGCTTCCCACCGAGAAGGTACTCACGCCTTCGATATCCTGAATAGTCGCGTGAATAATCCGTCTTTCATAGGCGCTCATGGGCTCGAGGTTGATATTTCTGCCGATTTTCTTGGCGCGGTTGGCAGTACGGCGAGCCAGATTCTGCAAGGTTTTTTCCCTTTTTTCTCTGTAATTTTCCGCATCCAAGGTAATATGGAAATTATCGTCGCACACCTTTCCGGTTGCAAGGTTGGTGAGATACTGCATGGCGTCCAGAATTTCACCGTGGTGACCGATGATCATGCCGATGCCTTCTCCGGAAAGAACCAGACGAATATCCCGTCCGCTTTCGGTGGCTTCCATTTCAATTTCGTTCAATCCCATGTTCGCAAATACGGTGTTCAAAAATTCCTTGGCAGCTTCTACGGGAGTCGGCTGATATATAACCTTAATTTTCGCGTCGCTGGCTCCCATGCCCCAAAATCCTTTTTTTGCTTGTTCAACAATCTCATACTCCAAAGATGCGATCTCTTTCCCAAGGGAAGAGGCAGCCAGAGCGAGACATTCATCCACCGATTTGGCTGTAAAAATTCTTTCTTTCAAAACTATGGTCCTCCAACTGGTTGGTCTTTATTCCTTGTCGTCCTTCAAAGGCGCCTTTTCAATGGGCAATTCTTCTTTAGACGTTTTGTTCTTTTTGATTTGTTCACTGCCGGTATCATCATCCAGCAACGATTTTCCACTCTTTTTCACCGCGGGTGCGGGAATGTCATCATCATCGTCATACACCAAAGAGTTTTTCTTTTTGGGAGGCAACTTGTTACCGCCGCTTCCCTTGTTCTTGGCAGCAGCAGCATAGAGTTTTTCCGCCGCTTTTAATTCTTCTTCGGTAAAAACGGGAGTAGGATACATTTTCTTTAAGATATACTGCTGTATAACACCCAGTAAGTTGGTATAAATCCAGTACAGACCCAAAGCGGCCGGAACCTGGAATGCAATATAGGTGGAAAACAGGGGCATCATAATGTTCATCATTTTGGGGGAACAACCAGCATTGTTTTCCGTTTCAGTCAATGGCTGATAGGACATTTTGCGAATCAGGCTCTGACCGAAAAACGATGCTAATAAGTTGAGAACGGGAATGATCACCAGCCAGGAAGCAAAGGTGGGCGTTGCGGTCAGATCCAACCCAAACAAGGTTAAATCGGGCAACTTTTTGATCAATTCCGCCGCTTCTCCTGTTAAGAACGTGCTGTTCTCTCTCAAAACAGAAATGGCTACAATTTCATTGGACGTATCAATGGAATATGTGCTCACGTTGAACAGAGGCCCTAAGGCTTTGCCCAATACTGCCAATTCGGATGCACCAAACTGTGCAATATAGGTCAAAGGCCCCCGTACAACGGCGTACAGCATGATCAATAAGGGCAATTGGATTAATAACGGTAAACAGCCGGAAGCAGGATTGAAACGTTCTTCCTTATACATCTCCATGACTTCGTTCTGCATTTTCTGCTTAGTCGCCTGGTCTTCCCGTCCTGCATATTTTTTACGGATGGCGGTTTCCCGGGGGCGCAGCCTGGCTTGTTTTTGCATGTTTTTTTGCTGTTTAATCCCCAGGGGAAACAACACGATTTTGATGATGATGGCAAACATCAACAGTGCCAAGGCATAGGCAAGAGACGTACCTTTAAACAGTTCGTAAAAACTGCGAATGATCCACCCAAAAAAATTATAAATAAAATCGAACAATGGTTTTCACTCCGTATCTTTCTCCCGTATCAGGGTACGGGATCATCTCCACCCTTACAAAACGGGTTGCAGCGCAAAACGCGCCATATTGTTAGTGCCAGTGCGTACAAAAAATGATGTTTTTCAAACGCCTGGATTGCGTATTGGGAACAAGTGGGAGTAAACCGACAACTGGGTTTGTGCAAAGGCGAGATATACTTCTGATATCCTCGAATCAGCTGAATACAAATCCATCGCATTTTAAACCAATCCCAAATTTTCCAGCGCACGTTTCAGCGCCACCGTCATGTCCTGTGTTTTCACTTGACTGCCAAAAGCAGCAGAACGGGCAACAATGATCATCAATCCTCCGGATTGCTGAAGTTCCGGGTACGCAAGCACGATGGTTCGAAACGCTTCCCGCAGGATGCGGCGCACACGATTGCGCTCCACAGCGCCGCCCAGTTTTTTGTTCACAGTCAATCCCACGCGCAATCCCGTGGAACGGCGGGAATCTTTGAGAAAATACACCACAAGGGGTTTTTGCACAGAGGTTTTGCCCTTTTTATAGGTACGCGTAAATAAATGGTTTTCACGAATGGTATTGATCTTCATACAGTTCCTGCTTTCGAGTCAGAAAAGCTCACAAAAAGAAAACCCCCGTACATGGAAACAGCCTTTCTCGCAGGCACGCCTGCCCGCAAACCAAGCTATTCCGGCAAACGGCGGTTTTTTCATGCGAATGTTAATGGGTGAGTCTGACTCTGCCCTTTGCTCTGCGACTTTTCAGAATCTTACGTCCATTTGCGGTTCTCATTCTTTTACGAAATCCGTGTTCGACCTTTCTCTGGCGCTTTTTAGGCTGATATGTTCTTAACACCGTCATCGCCTCCTATCCTCATGATTTATTGGCAGCCGCGCCGCCAGGCGGGCGGTTACAGTTTGCGCTCACATAACATTATACATGAATAATTGAATAATTGTCAAGCATTTTTTTGCCCATAATTCTATTTTTTATGCCTTTGTTGCGAAAAGGAACCGAATATGTTATACTTTTGTCATCTGTGATGTGGAAAGGAGCCTGCAATGGCTGTTATACAATGTAAGGATATATCCGTCTGTTTTGGAGAAAAAACCTTGTTTCATGGCGTTGGATTCACCTTGGAAGCCGGCGATAAGCTGGGTCTTGTCGGTGCCAACGGTGCCGGAAAAACCACCTTATTAAAAGTGCTTCTGGGGGAACGGGAACCCACCACAGGAGTCATTTCCACTTCCAACGGGATGAAAATCGGGTATTTGGGACAACAAACTCGGATCCATCATGCGGAAAAAAGCCTGTTTGAAGCAATGCGCTCAGGCTTTACCCACCTGCTGGACTTGGAAACCGCAATGGAAAAACTGGAACTTGCTATGCGGGAAAACACTGCAGATGTGTCCCTTTTGGATACCTATCACCACCTTGCGGATGTCTACCGAAAAGAGGGCGGAAACAGCTACCGCAGCCGCATTGTGGGTGTATTAAAACGACTCGGCTTTTCCGAGGAAACCCAAAGCCGACCTGTAAACACCTTGTCTGGGGGACAACAAACCACCCTTGCCTTGGCAAGTCTGCTGCTGAATACCCCCGATATTCTCTTTTTGGATGAACCTACCAACCACTTGGATATCCGGGCGGTCACCTGGCTGGAAGATCAGCTTCGCGTCATGAAAACCACCGTCATCACCGTATCCCACGACCGATATTTTCTGGACAGTGTCACCAATAAAATATTGGAATTGGAACACGGAAAAGCCATGTTATATAAAGGAAATTACTCTTATTTCAGAGAAGAGAAGGCAAAAAACGTCCAGATTTATGAGAAGCATTATAAAGACCAGCAAAAAGAAATCCGTCGTATTGAAGCATATATTGCGTTGCAAAGAAAATGGAACCGACAAAGAAACATCATTGCAGCCGAAAGCCGCCAAAAAGCCCTCGATCGGATGGTGAAGCTGGAAAAACCCGCACCCCCTCCTGCCGAAGCGCGATTTCGGTTTGAAGGTACTTTACCCAGCGGCAACGACGTGTTGAAGGTGACCAATCTGTCTATGAAATTCGGTCAGAAAACCCTCTTTGAAAACCTATCCTTTGAAGTGAGCAAGGACGATCGTTTCTTTATTATCGGTCCCAACGGCTGCGGAAAATCCACATTATTAAAAATTCTCTGCGGCATGTATCCCCCCTGTCGAGGCAGTTATACCTTTGGATATAACGTAAAATGGGGTTACTATGATCAGGAGAATCAGCGGCTCAATCCCGAAAACACGGTGTTGGAGGAACTGATGTCTGCCGGGGGAGAAACCTCCCGGGAAAAATTGTACAGCTTGTTGGCTCTGTTTTTATTCCGGGGAGAAGACGCGGAAAAGAAAATTGCTTTTCTCAGCGGCGGTGAGCGTGCCCGTATCACCCTAGCAAAATTGATGACCAAACGGTGTAATGTGCTGATTTTGGATGAACCCACCAACCACTTGGACACCTCCACCCGGGAAGCCTTGGAGGGGGCATTGACCGCTTTTGACGGAACCGTTATTGCCGTTTCCCATGACCGATACCTCTTAACCCGTATGGCTACCCGTATTCTCGCCTTTTCGGACCGGGGGGCGGAGATGTTTGAAGACGGATATGAAGCCTATCGCAACAATCAAATTGCCCGGGAAACAGAAGATCCCCAAGAAGCAAAAACCATTCGTTTTCAAGCGGAGGCATACCGGACACAAAAGCGCCAGCGCGCGGACGAAAAGAAAGCACAACGTCGCCTGATTTTTTTGGAAGAGGAAATTCCCCGTTTGGAAGAACAAATAAACGGTATCGACGATGAAATGAACGGAGAAGCGGCTTCTGACTACAAAAAACTGGAAGAATTGATGGCACAAAAAAAAGAAATTGAAAATATACTGCTCTCTATCTATGCAGAATGGGAAACACATCAGGCATAAAAGCGTCCTCTTTTGAATACAGTATGTATGAAAAAGGGGGATTTATAGTATGTTTATATATGCGGTGAAAGCATCCACACTGAAGTTTGCAGGATTGTTGGTTCTATCTGTACTTGCCTTGTCCATGGCAGTCTTACTGATACCCGAGGAATCTAACATTGCCGTCGGAAATATTACCTTATCCGAAAAAGATTTTAAAAACATTGAAAGTGCCCAGGACAGGGTGCAGTTTCTCAAATTGTGCGGTTGGGAAACGGAAGCGGAAGCGGTTGCTGTAACCGAAGTTACCATACCTGCCGTATTTGACGGCATCTATGCAACGTACAACCAGCTGCAATCGGAAATGGGCCTGGACTTAACGGGATACAAAAACAAAACCGTGAAAAGATACACCTACATTGTCACCAATTATACGTATCATGGAACCGTATATGCCAATTTGTTGATTTATGACAACAAAGTCATCGGCGGCGATATCACCTCAGCCAACGTAGATGGATTTCAAAAAAGCCTGGTTAAGAATACATAAAAACATGCCTTTAAGGCAATCTTATGAGCATGAAAACGAAATTAATTTGGAAATATGTATTCCTTGATTTTGCCATCGGGCTTTTAGCCGGCAGTGCTTTTGGCATCTTATTTTATTTATTTATATATAGCATCGTGCATATTATTCTTTAAAGATAGGGTATGATTTCCTTGACCGAGGGGAAAATCAGGTCAGGAAATTCGTTGCGGGGAGTTTGAACCAGATCCTTTTCCCGGGTCTCACCTGAAAGAACCAGTATAGCCCACAATCCATGTCGTTTCCCAAGGGCAATATCCGTATACATTCGGTCGCCTACCATTGCGATTTCTCGCGATGACAGGCGGCTTTTTTTTGCAATATAGGCGGCGGTTTCGGCATTGGGTTTGCCAAACGAACGGGGGGTTTTTCCCGTGGACGCCGTAAGCAGAGCATTGATGGCACCGCAGTCGGGTATAAATCCGGTTTCCGTGGGGCAGTTGATATCGGGATGCGTGGACAAAAACGCTGCGCCGTTTCGCAGCAAATCACAGGCATGGACCAATTTTTCATAGGTCAGAGTCAGGTCGAAACTGGATAAAACAATGTCTGCTTCTTCCCCGATGGTAGCAAGCGGCACCCCTGCTTTTTCGAGGCTGTCCAGCAACGAGGGAGTACCCAGACAAAACACCTTTTCCCCTTTTCTTTGGGAACAAAGATACTCTATGGTCACATCACCGGATGTCATCACTTCATCTTGTCCGGGTTCAAATCCCAGAAGGGATAATTTTTCTATATACGCTTCGGGGGTTTTGGAAGCATTGTTGGTAAAAAAAACCACCCGGCGCTGGCTTGCTCGGATTGCCTTTACAAAAGTAACGGCGCCTTCTATAGGGATTATCCCCCGATATAAAGTACCGTCCAGATCCAGCATAAACAGTTTGATTGCCTTCATGATCCTCAGGATAGTAGTATTCATACATGTACCTCCGCGATTATGTATCAGTATATCAAACAAATAAACTTTTATCAATAAAAATCCAAAAAAACTCTTGACTTTATAATACTAAATGTATATAATGGTATAACTTTTATTTTTCCCCCGGTACGTACACATCCTCGGGAAACTATGCAAGGGAGAGATTTTCATGTACACCACACAAAAAAATTCTGCTGGTATTGCCATGTTGGTTGCCATTACGGTTGTGCTCCAACTCCTTTCTTCTTTTCTGTTTCCCGTGCTGCAATTCAGCCTGTCGCTGGTTATGATTCCTATTGTCATTGCGGCGGTTTACTTCGGGAAAAAAGGCGGCATGATTGTAGGTACGTCTTTTGGTATCACAGTTCTGATTCAATGCATCCTGGGATTGGATAAAAGCGGAAGTATTTTATTCAATATCAATCCCTATTTTACGTTTCTTGCCACGGTTTTTCGCGGATTGCTGGTAGGATTGATCGCCGCTTGCGTTTTTACCCTGTTTATGAAACTAACACGCCATTTCATTGCCGCCACCGCTGTTACCGCTGCGGTAGCGGTTATCTCCAATACCGGCATCTTTCTTTTGCTGTTTACCACCCTATTCAATGAAACGCTTTATACATGGGCGGGAAATGAAACAGCCCTTCATTTTATTGTGTTTTCTCTGGTCGGACTCAATTTTATCATTGAATTTTCCTCCGCCGTTCTCTTGACACCCCCCGTTGCAAAAGCACTTTCCTATGTGAAAAAACAAAAATAAAGGAGATTGCAAATGGGTATCGTAATCGGCGTGGATATTGGCGGCAGTTCCACTAAAATCTGTGGTTTTAATACCAAAGATACATTGATAGAACCCCTGATTGTAAAATCCAGTGACCCTTTGGCATCTTTTTATGGGGCTTTTGGGAAGTTCACGCAACTGAATCATATTGCACTGAAGAATATTGAAGCTGTGATGGTAACCGGTGTAGGTTCCACCTTCATCATAGAAAACCCCTATGGTCTTCCTACTTTTCATGTACCTGAATTTGACTCCATCGGAATGGGCGGGCAGTATTTATCCCGCTTGCAAAAGGCTTTGGTTGTTAGCATGGGTACCGGAACGGCTGTGGTTCTGGCGGAGAACGGAAACCTGACTTACTTAGGGGGTACCGGCGTTGGCGGCGGTACAGTCATTGGTCTGTCCAAATTGCTTCTGGATCTGCGTTCTATGGAACATATCTCTGCTCTGGCAAACGACGGGGATTTGAGTAAAATTGACTTGCGCTTACAAGATATTTCCAACAAAAACATCATTGCAACGTTGCCCCCGGACACCACTGCGTCCAATTTCGGAAAACTCAGTGATATTGCCTCCCGTGAAGACATTGCCTGCGGCATCATGAATATGGTTTTTGAATCCATTGGTATGCTGGCGGTCTTTGCCGCACGCAATTACCACTTGCAGGATATTGTCTTGACTGGAAACCTTGCGATTCTTCCCCAGGCATCCAAAACCTTTTCCAAACTGGGTACTATGTTTGGTATGAATTTCATCATCCCCAACTCTGCCCAATTCAGCACGGTCATTGGCTCTGCCCTTACCTATTTTATCACCCATTAAAATTATTCGTGGTGGGCATTTTTGCCTGCCACGCTTTTTTATTTGAAAGGTCGTGTATGTGAATGATTGAAAAATTTGTAAAAGAAGGCCTCACATTTGATGACGTGCTGTTAATCCCCGCCAGGAGCGAGGTCTTGCCTTCTGCCGTTCAGCTCAGCACGCGTCTGACCAATACCATTCGTTTGAATATTCCCTTGATGACAGCCGCCATGGATACGGTTACCGAATCCAACATGGCCATTGCCATCGCCCGGGAAGGTGGCATTGGCGTACTGCACAAAAACATGCCAATTGAAAAGCAAATTGATGAAGTGGATAGAGTGAAACGAAGCGAAAATGGTGTTATCGTCAATCCTTTCTTCCTCTCTCCTTCTCATTATGTATACGAAGCAGATGAATTGATGGCTAAATTTAAAATTTCCGGCGTTCCCATCTGCGAAAGCGGCAAATTGGTTGGCATTTTGACCAACCGCGATATGCGTTTTTTGACCGATCATAATATCCCCATCAAAGACGTCATGACGCCCAAAGAACGTTTAATCACAGCACCCGTCGGAACCACTTTGGATGATGCCAAAGAAATTCTTCGCCAGCACCGCATTGAAAAGCTGCCTTTGGTGGATGAAAACTTTTCATTAAAGGGACTGATTACCATCAAAGATATTGAAAAAGCCATTCGCTATCCCCATGCTGCCAAAGACAAAAACGGTCGTTTGCTGTGTGCCGCTGCCATTGGCGTCACTGCGGATGTCCTTGAGCGTGCTGCCGGTCTTTTGGGTGCCGGTGCTGATGCATTGGTTTTGGATTCGGCTCATGGTCATTCGGCAAACATTCTTTCCTGTGTAAAGAAGATCAAAGACGCTTACCCCCACTCACAATTGATTGCTGGCAATATTGCCACCGCCGCCGCTGCAAAAGACTTGATCGATGCCGGGGCGGACGCATTGAAAGTAGGTATTGGTCCCGGCTCCATCTGTACGACCCGTGTCGTTGCCGGCATTGGCGTTCCCCAAATTACGGCTATCTATGATGTAGCCCAAGTGGCTCGAAAATACAACATTCCCGTCATCGGAGATGGCGGTATCAAATACAGCGGTGATATTCCCAAAGCCATTGCTGCCGGTGCCAACGTGGTCATGATTGGTTCCTTGGTTGCCGGATGCGAAGAAAGCCCCGGGGAATCCGAAATATACCAAGGCAGACAGTTTAAAGTCTACCGCGGCATGGGTTCTCTTGCCGCCATGCAAAAGGGATCCAAAGATCGTTATTTTCAGGAAAATTCCCAGAAACCTGTTCCCGAAGGCGTCGAAGGCCGTGTACCTTATAAGGGAAGTTTGGCAGATTCCGTATATCAATTGATGGGTGGTTTACGATCCGGTATGGGTTACTGCGGAACGGCTACCATCGATGCATTGATTGAACACGGTCAGTTTATGCGTATTACCGGAGCAGGTTTGAAAGAATCTCATCCCCATGATATCTATATCACCAAGGAAGCCCCGAACTATAGTGTTAACCCGTAAGTTACCATGATCCATTGGCATTACATTTTACTGCATTTTGTAATAGTTCCTTCCCTTTTCATACTCATCACAAAAGCACAACCGTTTTGGGTTGTGCTTTTTGTTGGTGTAAGCAATACAAAAAGACCGTTGTGATGTCACAACGGTCTTTGGTACAATCTTTAGATTGTATAGGTCTTTTTGCGTTTGAACATGATCAAAGCAGCTGCCATCGCTACTGTCAGAACCAGGATAGAAGTCCAGATGACGATAGCGCCATCGTCGCCGGTTGCGGCAACGCGGTCAACCAACTTCATTTTTGTGAAGTTGACAGCACTTCTTGCTTTTACAGCGTAGTCAACGGTATAATTGAGCGTTCTGCTACCGGTGACCTTGCCGCCCTTCAAAGAGTTACCATCCAATTGTCCCGAAATGATACCACCGCCCAAAGCCACCGTGACTTTTCCATCGAGGACGGTATCAACGTAGCTGCCGCCGTAAATCTTACCAACTGTACCGCCAACAACCGTAATGCGTACATTCCCGGTGTGGGTGGTAGTGCCGGTCCAGGTACCACCGTAGATCGCTGCAATGTTACCGCCCAATACTTCCATCTTAATGTCAAAGGTGCTGCATCCAAATGAACCGGCCAAGAATCTGGTAACACGTGCATCGCCACCGACAATCAATTCACCATAACCTAGATAACCAGCAGCAATATAGTTCCATGTACCGCCGAAGACCATCATTTTGGATCCAACGCCGCCGCCATGTCTCATATAGGTGGCATTTCCGGTACGGTTGAAAGTATTGGCAAAGTAGGTGCTGACATCCTTGGCAGGATAATAATGGAAACGGAAACAGTTCTGTTCATAGTTTATGTTTTTATAGGTTAAGTTAACAGAAGGGGTATACGTACGAGCGTCATTCACGAATTCATATACGGAACCATTGGCATATTCATATTTCTTCAAAGCATCGGTTGCGAGTACACCTCTGCCGGAACCTTTGACCAGAACAGGTTTTTTCACAGTAGGGGTTGTAATGGTTGAGTTTAATTGTTTGATTTTGTCAGTAGAATATAGACTCTCACTTGTTCTGATATATGAATGGCAGGCAGAATACATCTTATTCAGACGGTTTTCCGCCATTTCGGTTCTACCGGTGATCACAATGGTTGCACCGTCATACAGAACGCCCGCCTGCTTCTCATAATTGCTCAAGTAGTAGAACGCGTTCATCAAGCTGCAGAAGGGTTTTTCTTTGGTACCATTGCCATCGGTAATTTTGGTGCTTCCGTTGACGTAAATGGTGATTTTCGTGGTATTGATGATCTTGGAAACACCAATGACATTCTGGGTTGCAGGAAGTTTGGAGGAACCGAGTTTTGCAACTTCAACTATACCCATAACACCGGATTCCAGACCATCCACACGATTGGCGGTCAATAAATTGTTAATTTTACAATTTTTATTTCTCAAAAGCAACGTGGAGGAACTGGTAGTGCCTTCATAGTAGTTGCCGGCGTACACAGAGCCAATCACACCGTTTTCTACCATCAGGTTGGTACCACCGCTCACATTACCGTACAAACCGCCGCCCACAACCACATCCGCGTTGGCACCGTTAAAGGTAACGTTTACGATTCCACTAACTTCACCATGGATACCGCCGCCGACAACCATAGCATATTTGCCGGAATACAGCATCAGATTGGTTGTTCTCACGTTGGAGTCGCTTGCGCCGCCAATGACGGTTGTAGCAGCACTCATGGTGCAACCGGAGCCCATAATCAAATTATTACCATTGGCAACGATGGTCAACGTGGGTTTTGTATTCCCTGCAGTCGCTGCAACCGTATCCAAGGTTATGTTCTTGTATTGAACAGGTCCCAGTAAACTCAATACAGCTTCCGCGGTGTCTGCTTTTACAAACAATGTTGCTTTTTTGTTTGAGGTGATGGTCACGGTTTCGTAGAATGCGTTGGTTTCGTAAAAGCCCAAATCGTTGGCATTCAACGTTGTATTGCTCAGAAGAATGATGGTTCCGACTTCGCCATAATCAACGAAGTTCCGGAATGCATCTTCCATGTTGGTAAAGGGCTTTGCCTGGCTGCCATCGCTTTCCCCTACATAAGCAGGATTCACATAGACAGTTTCACGAACGCTCTCGTTGAAATTGATGACTTCCCAAGAATCAAAGTCAACCGCTTTGCTTTGGGCTGGTGCATACTTCGCACCGACGTTGCCGTCGACGATGACTTTGCTTACGCCGGTTTGGCCGCTGACACTACCATTATTACGATAATAGGCATCGCCTTTTCCTTCCAGACTTCCGGAAACAGTGCCGCCCGCGAACACAACGTTGAATTCATCCACATAAGCATTGGTTGTGCCGCCGCCGGAATATGAAGAACGAATGTACCCAGTGATATTACTGCCTTTTTCAAGACGATACGTCACTTTCGCAGCAGGAACCTTGTATGAACCAAAAGCAGCGTTTAACGTGGAGTTTTTCAATACGATGTTTATGGAATCAATCTTACCGCCGCCGTAAGGAGCATTGCCGGCTGTAAAAGACCTAACCTTCACATCGCTCAAGTACATATTTTTACCACCGATGATGTAACCGTAGGTACCGTTCATAACATGCAGATCAACATTTCTGCCGCTATAGATATAACTGCTTGTTTTGGAAACAAAGCTGACATTGTCAACGATCATTTCATAGGCAGCGTTGAAATCAGAGTGTACCATATTCGCTGCATAATTTTGTGCAAACAAAACGACATGAGCGTAATTGGCTGCGCTAATTGTCACATCTTGCCAGGTAATAGGACCCTGCATAATCAGGTCGAAACTGGTAGCAGAGTTGGCATAATAATGCGTGATGGGATTGTTGGATTTCGTGGTAATCATACCGCCCCTGATGGTCAGGGGAAAATTGTATACAGGAGATACAAAATTTCCATTCATTTCAGGCAACGTCACATTACCCACGATTTGAATGACCACAGAAGAGGCAACATCACGGTTGTAAAGACCAACTGCCTTTGACATTGCTTTTTCCAATGTTTTCAATTTCAACTCGGAAGTCATACCGCTGTTGGCATCATCGCCTTCGTCGCCCACATACATGGTTATTTTACCGGCTTCTCCGCTGGGAGGATTGGAGCGTAATTCATTTCTGACATCAAAACCAGGCAATGCCTTTTCCGTGATGGCATACAAATATCCATCATAGGCATTGACAGTTTTCTTGCCTGTGCAAGCCGTTTTGCTGTCTTTAGTAATGCCGGTTGGATACAACAAACTGATTTCACCGCCGGAAAGATTGACGGTGTATTCCGCCGTGGATTCTTTTTCAACAGCTCCACCCAGATACATCACGTCAACGCTACCGCCGGACATATTCAAGGTACGAAAACCCTTGGCCGCATATCGTTCACCACCCAGGAACATCGTCCCAATATAACCACCGGTCATGTTAATCACAGCCGTCTTTGTATCGCCGGAACCATAATATGTATATACTCTGGCGTTTGAGCCAATGTTGATAACAGAAGAAGCCGTGTTTTCGTTATTTCCGGCATTATCTACGGTAACACAACCAAAAGTGCCGCCGAAAAGATTCAGAGTATTACCTATTCTATTTAATTCAATCGTAACGTTGCTGTCAGTAGCATTGTTGACAACGACGTCATCATTGACTGTCAGAGAAACGCTATTCGTTGCCCTGAAAAACAAATAATCATAAACAGTGTCAATTTGGATATGATCAAATGTTAATTCGCTTCTGATATAAAAAACAAAATGAGCTTCTTTAACCTTATTCACTTTTTCGCGCTCTGCAAAAATAGGATCTACAAGATCCATGCGACTATTGATCGCTTGGGATATTTTTCCACCTGCTCCGCGGATGGTCACAGGCATGGGCATTGCCGCCAAATTTAACATATTCGTTATCTTTTGGCCATCCGTAATATTGGTGGTGGTTTGCGAATAATATTGGTATTTTCCATCAGCTTTTGCATCTTCCTTCACCACTGCGCCCAAAGCGGTATCACCGGTGATCAAAATCACCGCTTGGTCAACCCCTTTTAATTTGGACAAGTAATAGAAAGCAGTATTCAAGTTCCTAAAAGGTTTTGCCTCAGAACCATCACTGTCGCTTCCGGTATATGTACCATTTGCATAAATAGTTACGGTAACCGGGTCTGCTGCGCTGGCAATCAGTCCGAACAACGAGGTGGGGACCATTGCAACCAACATGAGAAGGGCAAGTGCAACTGCTATGAGTCTCTTCATTTTGGTTCCTCCCAATCATTTTTTGCTATAATAGTAGATGCCATTGACTTATTATGGCCTGCGCCAGACATAAGTCTATTTTACACACTATTAGTGTATCATCAAAGTATTATAATGTCAAGAAAAAATAGATGCAAACCAATGATTTTATTCATAAAAATATAGAAGAAAATTTGTGAATTTATACAAATTTTATATCATATTCACCCAATTCGTATTTAATACCTACAACTATGTAATAAAATGTTGTAGGAATATTACTTCCATGCAAATCTGACAATGGCTTTTTTCAGCGGGTTACATAGTACCAAAGTGACAAGCGTGTTGATACCCGCTTTGATTACATTAAAAGCAATGATATATCCCAGCAAATTAATCACTACACTGCGAGGAACCTTCATAAATATCGGTGTGAAAAAAAGATTAAACAACGTCATTACAGCAGTCATAGCAACAATCCCGGCAATCCCTGCTATATACATGCTCCCTTTCTTTCCATGCAAAACCCTCTGAACCAAAGCAATGGCAACAACCATAGATCCCGTCGCCAAAATATGCATCACGATACCGATCGGTCCGCTGGAAGCACTGACGGTCACTCCTTGAATCACACTGACTACCAGCGTCATCAGCAATCCGGCCACGGGACCGAAAGTCAAAGTGCCAAACAGAATGGGAATGTCTCCCGGATCGTATTCCAAAAAAGACACCATGGGAAATATGGATACTCTGATCAAAACCACCAAGCCCACGGCAACTGCGCACAGCATGGAAATGGCAGTCAGTTTTATTGTCGTCACCCGCATACTAAAACCTTCTTTCATAAAATAAAAAATCCCCGAAAACGGGGATAAATATGTTGCATAAAAATGCAACGCTTCTTCTCTCATCCGGACTATCACCGTCGGTACAGGAGTTTCACCTGTTCGGCACACAACGTGCGTTCGCGGACTGTCACCGCCGGTATGGATTTTCACCATCCCCCGAAGAATGCATATTCACTTTGTTCTTACAGTATATACCGATATGTAGGTTTTGTCAATAGAAAAGAAGTGTGTTTTTCCGCAGGTGTGTTTTTCCGCAGGTGCTTCCAAGACTGAACAGAACCAGCAAAAACGGATAATGAAAAAAAGCACCTCTTATGGTAAAATAAAAGCCATAGGAGGTTTTGCTATGCCAAGGAATTACAGACACATATACATGAATATGAAAAAGAGCTGTTCGAGTGAAAGGAGCAGAGATTAACTCAAAGAGAAGTCGGAAATCTGTTAGGATTTACAAGAGAACAAATAAGAGAATGTTTTAAAAGAGAACGTATATAAGAAAGGAACGAGTGTAAAAATATATGGTAGTTTATCGCCATAAAGAAAGATATGGAATACGTGAAACTGCGAACCTATGAGGAGGCTCGCCTCCCCATAGGTGAATACATACACTTCTACAATAACGAAAGGATCCAAGTGAACACAAAACTGATTCCGTTGAAACAACGAAATCAGTTTGTTGCCTAAATCTTACTGTTTTCTACCATAGGGCTTTTTGTGCTGTCTGCACAAATTGGGTCATATATAACAAGGGCACTTAAAAAGAAATTCAATTACGATTGATTAGGCATTAATTTCAACCACAACGCCGGAACCAACGGTTCTACCGCCTTCGCGAATGGCAAAGCGGAGACCTTTTTCGATGGCGATGGGCGTGATCAATTCAACCGTCATATCCACGTTGTCGCCGGGTTTGCACATTTCAACATCTTGAGGCAGATTGATAACGCCGGTAACGTCGGTGGTTCTGAAGTAGAACTGAGGACGATAGTTATTAAAGAAGGGTTTATGACGTCCACCTTCTTTTTCGGTTAAAACGTAAACCTGGCCAACAAATTTGGTGTGAGGTTTGATGGTACCGGGTTTCGCAAGAACCTGGCCTCTTTCGATGCCATTCTTGGTAACGCCGCGGAGCAAACAACCCACGTTGTCACCGGCCTGCGCTTCCTGCATTTCTTTTCTGAACATTTCGATACCGGTGATGGTGGTCTTTTTGATTTCATCATTCATGCCGACGATATCCACTTCTTCGTACATTTTGATGGTGCCTCTTTCCACTCTGCCGGTTGCAACGGTACCACGGCCGGGAATAGAGAAGACGTCTTCCACGGGCATCAGGAAGGGAAGATCTGCCTGACGGTCGGGCGTGGGAATGAAGGTGTCAACCGCATTCATCAATTCAATAATGGAAGCGTATTCAGGAGCATCCATATCGGTGTTGGTGCATACGAGAGCTTCACGCGCGGAACCGCGGATAATGGGAGTATCATCGCCGGGAAAATCGTACTGGGACAGGAGGTCACGAATATCCATTTCGACCAGTTCCAGCAGTTCTTCATCGTCGACTAAGTCGCATTTGTTCATGTAAACAACAATCGAGGGAACGCCGACCTGACGGGCAAGCAGAATGTGTTCACGGGTTTGCTGCATAGGACCATCGG